>Ga0315284_10000020_pt1 | contig 270797 bp, 281 predicted proteins | sample YL17G09_16_MG_FD_203696 | JGI IMG/M metagenome (GOLD analysis project Ga0315284, IMG submission 203696) | Sediment microbial communities from Yellowstone Lake, YNP, Wyoming, USA - YL17G09_16 | ecosystem: Environmental > Aquatic > Freshwater > Lake > Sediment | place: USA: Wyoming | collected... | reverse complement strand
ATAAATGGTTTTCATGAGAACAGCGTAGTTTCTCTTTGAAAACCTTGGTAGAGTGTATCTGGCACGATGACAATCAGCCGGCATAATTTTTAGGTCAATTATTCCGAAATGTATCGTGTCCTAGACATTTGGTTTGAAATTGTTAAGACTCTGTTAATAAAGCGGTTTGAGTTCGAGAGTAGAGACAATCTTTCTCAGAAGTTGCTTGTTATTTTCTACTGTCAACCTTGATGTAGATTTAACACAAAACAGGTATTCTCCCCTTGAATGGAAATTATAAGCATACTTAGTTACACCTCCTACAGTCTGTACTGAGTCATAAACTAACCAAATTACCGAGTGCGAAGTCTCCATATCTTTTTCCCTCTTGATGGTTAATTTTTCAAACCCCTCAAAATTTTTGGCGACATCAATATCCTTACCAATTTCTGCGTTAAATACAAGTTCATACATTACGCTTCTCCTTGCTATGGATTCTATATGGATGAAATAGAATACAGGGCATTCCAAATTTTCCACCTCTGCTATACCGTTATTGTCCTTAAATTTGCATGTAGAAAATTTTTGGATGGAGGTGTAGTCATCGGGATATTCTAGTTCCTCAGCCTTATAGAAATTTGGAGGGTATTTAAAATCGATAGGGGCGTGGAGGAAGGAATAGTATTCCCAATCAGCGGTTCCGTTGGGTTTAGCAGAAGAGGTGCCGGTTTTGGAGGTTATGGTTGACTCTTCTAGTTGCCGAACTACAAAATACCAATATAAAGCCCCACTTATTGCTCCAGCAACTAAGATAATCGCTAAAACTGTAAGAATAGTTTTGTGCCAAGAAAAAGTTTTTTGAGGAATATTTTCGGACATTAAATAAATTATAGAGGGAACGAAAGAGGAAAGTCAATTTATCGCTGACGCATGAACGCCGGGATGGACGATGCTTGCGCATCTAGCTTTCCCACTTTTATCGCTGACGCATAAACGCTGGAATATCGAACTCGGAGTCTTCGTTGTCTTCGGAGGATCCGTTGCCTTCAGTGGCAGAAAGGGTGGCTACTTCCGGAAGCGAGTCGAGAGCTTCTTTGGTTTCAAGCGCTTTTACTCTTTCTTCAGAAAAGCCTGTAGCTATCACCGTAATTTTTACTTGATCAGCCATGGTTTCATCAATCGCGGCCCCAAAAATTATATTCGCATCATTATCGGCCGCTCCGGCAATAATTTTGGCTGCTTCATCCACTTCAAACATCGAGATATCACTTCCCCCGGTGATATTGAAAAGCACTCCCTTGGCTCCTTCTATTGAAACTTCAAGCAGTGGTGATGCAATAGCGGCTTTGGCAGCAGTTGCGGCCCGGCCTTCACCAGAACCAAATCCAATCCCCATCAGGGAACTACCGGCGCTAGTCATAATACTGCGTACATCGGCAAAATCAACATTTATTAGTCCCGGCAACACGATAATATCGGAAATACCTTGCACTCCTTGGCCAAGTACCGAATCGGCAACTTTGAACGCTTCCAAAAGACTCATCTTTTTGTCTACCACATCTAAAAGCCTTTCATTAGGAATCACTATCATAGTGTCCACTTTATCCTTTAAATCTTCAACGCCTTCCTCGGCAACAATCCTTCTGTGAGCTCCTTCAAATGAGAACGGTTTGGTCACCACTGCTACAGTAAGAATTCCGCTTTTCCGGGCAATATCGGCAACTATTGGCCCGGCACCAGTACCAGTTCCACCACCCATACCAGAAGTGATAAAAACCATATCCGCATCGCGAATTACTTCCTCTAGGTTTTCTGCACTTTCCGCGGCCGCTTTCCGGCCAATTTCTGGATCTCCACCGCTACCAAGACCTTTAGTTAGCTGCTCACCGATTTGGACCTTACTTGGAGCAAGACAAGTAAGTAGTGCTTGGGCGTCAGTATTTACACCAATAAAATCAACACCTTGAATTTGTTGAAGGGAAATCATGGAATTGAGGGCATTACAACCAGCACCGCCAACACCAATAACTTTAATTTTCGCAAACCTGTTTACTTCTGGCTTAATCAACATAAGCCCGCCCTAAAAAAATAAAAATATGGAGTGTAAGATATATTTCAGCGTACATTAATTGGAATTTTTTGTCAATCAGGATTTTTAGGGGAAAAGACTTCTAACCCAAGATATAATTTTTTTGGTAATTTCAGCAAGATTTTTACCGGGTTTAATAGCAAGGCCAGCTCTTCCGGTAGAAACTGCTAACTTGCTTCCATACATTAATAAACCAACTGCCGTTGAATAGGCCGGAGCAGAAATTTCATCAATAAGACCGCTAACTTTAGCCGGTTCTGCTACTCGTACCGGCATTCGCAAAGCTTCTTTTCCTACTTGAGATAAAAGCGAAGTGCTTGCCCCTCCACCACTAATCACTAACCCTGCCGGTAGCAATCCAGCAAAACCGGCTCTTTTAATTTCCATACCAATTAAAGTTAAGATTTCAGTCAATCTTGGCTTAATAATTCCTTCTGTTAAAGTCTTCCTAGATAAAGAACCAACATCTTCGGTTATTTCCAGTTTTGATATATCCAGTGTCTCTTCTTTCTTCTTATCTTTATCAGCCTCATGCACTTTGTTAGTCTTTTCACTTAAAGCTAATTTTATTTTTTCAGCGGTTTCTAAGGAGCTACGTAATCCAATCGCGAGATCATTAGTGATATTTCTTCCGCCGACCGGAATTACAGCGGAGTGCGCTATTGAACCATCAACAAACAAAGCAACATCTGTAGTCCCTCCCCCAATATCTATCAAAGCGACGCCAAGTTCTTTTTCCGTATCAGTAAGCGTGCTTTCCGCACTAGCTATTCCGGAAAACACAAGCCCTTCTACATCTATACCTACCTGTTGGATACATTTAACTAAATTTCTAATTGCGGTTGCTGCTCCTGTAATAACATGAGTTTCCACTTCTAATCTAACACCGGTCATACCAACCGGGTCCTTAATGCCTTCTTGGGAATCAACTATAAAATCGCGCGGTATTACATGAATTATTTCTCTCGAGGAAGGAACAGAAATTGCCCGAGCGGCTTCAATCACTCTTCTTACATCATCCTCACTAATCTCATTTTCACCCCCGGCTACAGCTACAACTCCGCGGGAATTAACTGAAGAAATATGAGCGCCGCCAATAGCCACAAAGCAGCTAGAAATGGAAACTCCAGCCATGCGCTCAGCTGCTTCTAAACTTTCAGCGATAGAGCTTACTGCTTCATCAATATCAACAACCTGACCTTTTCTTATACCCCGAGATGAAACGGTAGAAACTCCGATAACTGTTAATTCTTCTTCCGCTGAAGTTGCAATTAAAGTAGTAATTTTTGAAGAACCAATATCAACTCCTGCAACTACCTTTTCTCTTGCCATTTACCCTCTTTCATATAACTCATACGCTATTGATAGCGTACTACTAATTTCTCAAATCTAAAATCAACAAGTAATAGTATCCTTTTCTCTATTTTAGCCTTGCTGAGAAGGTTTTGTAAAGTCCTAACCTGGAAATCTAAATCTTTATCCTCTGAAATTATAACCTCTACCCCTTCTTTGCTCCTAATAACCACATAACCGTCGGTTTGTTTATCAATTGAAATAATACTCAAAATTTTTCCGTCAATTTCTCGGCGCAATTTTTCTTCTAAGGTTGCCCCTTTTTGCTCTTCTTTTTGTTTTTTTAAGGAAACGATTTCTTTTGCTTTTACTAACATCTTTTCAAAGGATATTTCAGAAGGTCTAAAGAAATAAAAAATCGTACCTATAAAAACCAGAACTAAAATCGAAATTTCAATCAGGAACAAAGTTCTTTTTATTGAAGCGTGGGTCTTTGGCGGAGAATAAATTTCTTTTGTTGGCTTATTTTTGTCAAACATTATTTTGTTCAACCAACTTCATAGCCTCTGTTACCAAGAGAGCCGCTGCTTTAGGGTTAATTAACTTCCGAGCTTTTTTAGCTGAATTTTTATAAACTTTAATATTTTTAACCATTGAATTTATAGCTGCAAGCAACCTTTTGGGAGTAAGGTGTTCTTGCGGAAGTATTAAGGAACTTCCCAAATCTGCTAACATCTTAGCATTATAAATTTGCTCTCCAGCTCCTGCCCAAGGTAACGGAATAAATAATGCCGGGATACCTAAAGCGGCTACTTCACTAACCGTATTAGCTCCGGATCTACCAACTAGTAGACAAGTTCTTTCGTATACTTTAGATATTTCAGTGGTATTAAACCACTTCGCTGTAAAATAACGGTTTTGCAAACGGCGGGAAAGCTGCGAAACTCGAGCGTTAATCATTTCAAAATCGCGGAAGCGTTCTGAACCTCCAGTCTGATGAATTACTTCATATTTTTCTAGCAGCGGCTCAATAATTTCTAAAACTATCTCGTTTATCGAATGGGCGCCTTGGTTACCACCGGTAATAAAAATTACTGGGCGGCCGGTACGCTTATACCGTACTTTTAAAATTTCGCCTCGGATTAGATTTCCAGTCAAAACACACTTTTCTTCTGGAAAATATTCAAATGAATCTGGCCAAGAAATTGCAATTTTTTTTGCAAAATAGGAAATAAATTTATTAGCTAATCCACCTTTAACTGTCTGCTCGTGGGTAATACAAGGTATACCTAATACCCAGGCAGCTATTACTACCGGCAAAGCTACATAACTACCAAATGAAATTACCAAATTTGGTCTTTCTTGGCTAAGAATTAGTAAGGCTTGAGATAATCCAATCGGAACTTTAAAAAGACTCGGAATAGTATAACGGGTAAACCGCCGTTGTAATCTCCCGGTAGATATGGCGAAAAACTTTATTCCTAAACTAGAAATGACAGCTGATTCTGCACTGGGAGTATTATCTCCCTCCATGGCCTTTGAACGGCCAATGAAAAAAATTTTATTTACGCTTTGCTTTTGTAACTCTCCAATTACTGCTAGCGCTGGTGTAAGATGTCCTCCACAAATTGCTATTTTCATAAAATATAAAACTTAAAGTGAAGCTCCGAGGGCTAAGAACCCTCGGCTTCTTAAACGGAAGAAGCTTCTTTTAGCTGCTTCATCCGTGGGCTAAAGCCCCCGGTTTTCGCTACGCTAAAATAAAATCTTCACTTTGCCTTGACCGTCCTTGCTTTTGTATAACATGATATATTTAAAAGAATGGCGCTTGCAACTAGTATAATCACCAAAGAACTTCCGCCATAGGAAATAAACGGCAGCGGGACACCAGTCAAAGGAAGTAAAGAAGTTAAGCCAGCCAAATTTACAAACGTCTGCAGCCCTATCCAAGTGGTAATTCCAACCGCAACTAGTTGACTAAATTTATCCGGCGCCGCTCTGGCAATATCAAATCCCCGATAGATTAATAAAACAAATGCGCTAACAAGAATTACTGATCCCAAAAATCCAAGTTCATTACCAATTACAGCAAAAATCGAATCTGTAGTAACTTCCGGAATATAGCCGTATTTTTGTCGCGATTCCCCAAGACCGACACCAAATAAACCACCGGAGCCAATTGCTATTAATACTTGGTTTAAATGATAAGAAATTCCTTGCGGATCAATGTTGGGATTTAGAAAAACTGTTAATCTAGCTTTTCTATAACCGGAAGTAAATATCAAAAAAGCGGTCGCTGCAACTATAACTGGAATTAACGCTAATATCTGCCAAAGAAATCCCCCAGCTATAAAATAAATCGCCAAACCAATAGAACAAATTACGAAAGTTGTTCCCAAATCTCTCTGAAAAAGCACAATACCTGCTAATAAACCGGTTATAAATAAAAATGGGAAAAAACGAACTTTTTTAGAAAAATATGCCGATAAGAAAATAATATACGCCAGTTTTGCCGCTTCAGCTGGTTGGATACCAATCCAGCCATAACGAAGCCATCTTTGGGCACCATAAATTTTCGATCCCCAACCAGGAACCAGTACCGCGAGCAGCAAGACAACAGCTAAAATTATTAGTAACGGGGCAACTTTTTGCCAGAAGCTATAAGGAACTTTAAAAAGGCCTATTGCTAGGATAATACCAAAGACTGCCCAACCTAATTGAAAACGAATCAAACGAAGTGGATCACCATAATCACGTAGACTGGTAACAGGTGAAGCATTATAAACCATTAGAAGTCCAAATAAAACTAAAGCGAAAATTGCAAAAAGTAGAATAAAATCTGGTCGATGGATTTGAATTTTAGCAATTTTTATCATTATTTATGAACTTATCACTGCTTGCTTGAATTGATTACCTCGATCTTCGTAGTTTTTGAACATACCAAAAGAAGCGCAGGCTGGGGAAAGAATGACGATATCGCCAGGAACGGCGATTTCCCGCGCTTTTGCCACGATCTCTTTCATCGTCTTCAAACCTTCAACTAACTCCCCCGAGAAACTGCCTGCTTTTTGAATTGTTTTTTTTATCCTTTTTGACTCTTCCCCAATTAAAATCACGGCTTTAACATTGTTTTCGATAACAGTTTTTCCAAGTTCTGTAAAATCAGAATTTTTGCTCGACCCTCCAAGAATAACAATCTTTGTTTCCCTGAAAGCTTTTATTGCGGCAATCGCGGTTTCCGGGGTGGTGGAAGCGGAGTCATTGTAAAAAGTAGTTCCTACTTCTTTGCCAACCAATTCCAACCGATGAGGTAATCCCTTAAATATCTTCACTTCTTGGCCGATAATTTCCGGTTTTACCCCAAGAATCCCAGCTACCGCTACCGCGGCACAAATATTTTGGAGATTATGCAAACCGGGAATTAGCACGTCCTCTGTTTTTAAAATTGTTGTCCACCCGTTTGTTACGGAAACAATAAATTCCTTTTCTAGGTATGCGCCTTTTTCTACCGGACCTTTTGTGGAAAAATAATATTTTTTTGCTCTAGATTGTGCTCCTAACTTTTTTGAGGTTTGGAAATCATTGTTTATAACAACGAAATCGTTTTCGTTTTGATATCTTACAATTGACTCCTTTGCCTTAAAATATTCCGCGGTATCTTTGTGCCAATCAAGATGCTCGCTTGTAATCATTAATACTACTGAAATTTCGGGACTTTTATCCAAATCAGCTAGCTGAAAGCTAGAAAGCTCTAAAACCACCAATGAGTCAGCAGTTACCTGATCCGCAAAATCAAGCGGCGGCGTACCAATATTTCCACCTAGAAAAACTTTTTTTCCGGCAGACTTTAGAATTCTAAAAATTAAACTGGATGTCGTGCCCTTACCTTTTGTTCCGGTAACACCAATTATCGGACAAGGACACCTGCTAAAAAATAGCTTTGTTTGAGAAGAAATCGTTACGCCTTTCGCCTTAGCGGCTATGATTTCGGGAAGATCTAGCTTTACGCCGGGAGAACGAATAATAATATCAAAACTAGCTAGATTAGCTAAATAATCTTTGCTTAAAACCAATTGGACTGGCAGATTGTTTAATTTGGCTATTTTTTCTGTTTCAAAATCACTTATCGATTTTTTATCAAGTAAACTTACCTTCGCTCCATTTGATACCAAATAGTTTACTGTGGAAATACCTTCAACCCCAGCCCCAATTACGGCTATCTTTTTTCCTTTTAAATCCATAATTTGAAAAATTTAGACTAAAGCAACAAATAGCCCAATAAAAGCAAAAATTGCCCCTGCCAACCAAAACCGCATAGTTACTTTGGTTTCGTCCCATCCTTTAGCTTCAAAATGATGATGGAGAGGAGCAGCTAAAAAAATTCTCCTTCCAAAAGAAGCTTTAGAAATAAGTTGAATTATTGAACTAGCTGCCTCAATAACGAAGGCAAAACAAATAAACGGTAGGACCAAAGAAGCATTGATCATTAAAGCGATTACCGCAACCATTGCTCCTAATGAAAGTGCCCCCGTATCTCCAAGCCAGACCCGTGCCGGATAAATATTAAAGTATAAAAAGGCGAGCAATGAACCAATCATTACAGCAATAAAAAGATCGACATCACGAAAACTACCTTGCGATGAAAGAACCCAAAAAGAAGCTAAGGTGATTACGAGAAGCCCCGTCGCCAAACCATCCAAACCATCAGTAACATTTACTGCGTTTGAAGTGCCAACAATTACAAAAGCAGCAAAGGGAATAAACCAAGCTCCTAAAGCAATATCTGCGTCAAAAATTGGGACATGAATTGAGGATAGCCCTAATCTATCGAATAGTAACCAAGCAATAATTATTGCTAACAACCACTGAAGCAGAAATTTATATCGCAACCGTAATCCCCAAGCACCTGCCAATTTGAAATTATAGAACTTTCTAAGATCGTCATAAAGACCAAGCATCCCAAACGAAAACAAAGTAAAATATAAAATTGCCGAAACCCAATTGATACCATAAAGCTTTGTTACGATATCATAGCCAGGTACGATTTTATAGAAAATTGCACTTAAAACCACGCTTACCACAATTATCAAAATAGCTCCGGCATTTGGAGTACCTACTTTCCAACCGTGTAAACGATTGACTATAGAGGTAAATTGACCAAAAATATCTTTCTGGGATTCTCTTTGACGCTGAAATTTCAATTTATACAAAAGGTCTATAAAAGGAATAGCAGCCACAAGGGTGACCACAAATGAAAAAAGCAAAATCGCCAAAAGATTTACCATGTAGGCCTAATTTTACCACTTGGCTAGCCTGCAAGCAAACCAATCAACTTTTAGAGCCGGCATAATTTGTAAAAAAGCCATTAATGCGCGGGGAGCTAGGCTGATTTTTGAGGCTTCATTAGCACAAGCGCCATAACACTTGGCTTTTCCTAAGCGACACTTCGCGCGGATTTGAAGCCGAAAAAAGCATTGTCGGCGACCTCAGCGCATTAACGATAAACTTCGTAGCGTTTTGAGGCAACATCGTCGGGGTCGACGTCCTTACCCTCAAGAATCAGTGGAATTCGCTCTAAATGTTTCAGAAGCGAGCCTTTCAAGTACCACAAATCGCCTTTTTTTAAAATCCCGGACAATACCCCCGCGGCTTCAAAAACATCTTTCACCCATATTACTTTTTGCTTTCTCATTCCTTTTTTAGCTTCTTCTGCCGTATATTTTGTTGCCGGGCCAATACAAATTAAAAAATCTGGTTTGGTTTCAGCGGCTTTTCTGCCAACCGCTCGGTGACCTTCCTCTTCATAATCCCCTAATTCCCCCATTTCACCTAAAACAGCAATTTTTCTTTTGGCTACTAAATCCGCCAAAGCCTGCAGACCGGCAATTGTCGAAGCCGGATTAGCCCGGCGCGAATCATTCAGTATAATTGTTTCCTTTGGTCCTGGTTCTATATTACCCCGACCATCAAGAGAGACGATCTTTTCTAAACCAGCGGTTACTTCCCGCCATTTCAAGGAACAAAGAGTTGCGACAATAACAGCCGCCATTGCCGTATAAACATGATGTCGCCCAATAAGAGGAATTCTAACCGTGTGGCTTAAACCCTGAAAATGCAGCTGAAAACTAGTGCCTTTATAACTAGTTCTTATGTGTGAAGCCCAAAACTGACACTTATGTCGATTCCTGCCGTAAAAAATCACTTTAGTTTTTGCGGAATCGGCAATTCGACGGGCGTTTTGATCATCCCAATTGACAACTACCCAACCATTTTTTGGTACAGCGGCCGCTAACTTGCTTTTTTCACGAATAATATTTTCTACAGATCCCATATGAGCGGGATCAGAATGAACGGGAGTAACCCCTGTAATAACAGCAATATCCGGCCGTGCCACAAAAAGATGGTAATCCATCTCTTTGGGACGGTCTACCCCATACTCTAAAACTAATTTCTTATGGCTCCCTAATTTTAAGACTGTTATTGGGATATTAAACCGGGTATCTAAATTAATATCGGTTTGCAGTACTTTATATTTTTCCGCTAAAAGGGTGGCAATTGCTGCAACAGTATTAGTTTTACCATAACTGCCAGTCACGCCAATAACTTCCACCCCCTTATGAATTGATAACCAAATTTTGGCTAAAATCCGCCTTGAACTATGGAAAATAAACTTTATACTCATTTTAGAAGTTTGCTTGGGAAACTTGTTTTATTAAGTCTCTTATCATTATAACGGTCAAGTGCAAGATTGATTAAACGGGTAATCAATTCTGAATAACCAACTCCGCTTGCTTCCCAAAGTTTGGGGTACATACTAATTGAAGTAAAACCGGGAATAGTATTCACTTCAACAATAAATACTTTATTCTTTTTTCTATCAATAAAGAAGTCCACCCGTGCCATCCCTGAACAATCAAGAGCTTTAAAAGCTTGAAGTGCAGTCTTTCTTATTTCTTGGGATTGATGTTTTGATATTAAAGCTGGAATTATTAATTTTGCCTTACCCAAAATATACTTATCTTCATAATCGTAGAATTCTCTGGAAGGAACCACTTCTCCACAAATACTTGCCTTCGGATCATCATTTCCCAACACGGCTACTTCGATCTCTCTGGCTCTATCTATCCCTTGCTCAACAACCATCTTGCGATCATATTCCAAAGCCGTAAATAATCCTTTCTTTAATTCAGCCTTATTGTGAGCTTTGCTTATCCCAACGCTTGACCCCAAATTTGCCGGTTTAATAAAAATTGGGTAATTTAACCTTTTTTCAATTTGGTTAATAACTTTTAAAGCCTCTTTTTTGACTTCCTTTCTTAAGAAAACTAAGTGTTCCAAAACCGGCAGCCCAACCGATATAAAAATTTTTTTCATTAAATCTTTATCCATCCCCACACTCGAAGCAGCGACACCCGCCCCTACATAAGGAATTCCGGATAATTCCAGTAGACCTTGAACTGTTCCGTCTTCACCAAAAGTTCCGTGCAAAACTGGGAAAAATACATCAATTTTTGTAGAAACTGCCCAAGTATTTTCTTTTGTTACTAAGCCTTTAGCCGTTGGATCAGGCGGAAGGAAAACAATTCTTTTAGCTTTTCGATTGATTAATTGAGGCGATACTCCCAGTAACCACTGCCCTTTTTTATTTATGTAAAGCGGTACTGCTTCAAATTTGTTTTTATCCAAAGCATTTATAACCGAAGTAGCCGAAACCACGGAAACTTCATGTTCACCGCTGCGACCGCCAAAAATTATTCCTATCTTTAATTTTCTTTTCATAAACAAAATTCCAAACTATAAATCCTTTTTTTTAAATTGCCCCTAATCGATCCGTTTTATCTTTGCTCCAAGTGACGCTAACCTTCCTTCAAGGTCAACGTACCCTCTTTCAATATGCTCAATACCCTCTAATACACTCCCGCGATCTGCTATCAAAGCGGCTAAAACAAGTGTAGCTCCAGCTCTTATGTCGGTAACCTCTAGTTCGCTGCCCTTTAGTTTCCTTGGGCCGGAAATCTTTACTGCGTGGGGATATTTTGCAGATTCGCTGTTCCAGTCAAAGTTGTAAAAAATATCCGGATTGCTGATTGGTGGTGAGAATAATTTAATCTCTGCCCCCATTTTCTGCAAACTGGGGACATAGGCAAACCGGTTTTCGAATATCGTCTCGTGAACTATCGATTCACCTACGGCCTGGGTCATTAATGTTGTCCAAAGTGGTTGCCAATCTGTCATAAAACCAGGATATGGTGCGGTCTCAATATTAACTGGTTTCAATTCTCCTTTGTAAAACGCTCGCAGCCCTTTTTCTATCATCTCAACTCCTCCACCCGCCTTTTTAACTTTTTGAATGAACGCCTCAATAACTTTTTGGTTAGCATTTTCTATTTCAATATCCCCTTTTGTACCCAAAGCTATACAACAAAAAGTTACAACCTCATTTCGGTCCGGCATTACTTTGTAGGTCGTTCCTTTCAGAGAATTCACTCCATCAATTTCAATAATTCGTTCTGAAACCCGGCTAATTTTTGCCCCCATTTTATTTAGAAATGCAATTAAATCATCAATTTCCGGTTCGGCCGCCGCGTTTTCCAGTCGTGTTTTCCCTTTGGCAAGTACTGCTGCCATGATTAAACCTTCAGTTCCGGTATGAGAATTTTTTGGAAAAGTATAGTTGCAGCCGGATAGACCCTTTGGAGCGTTCGCCTCAACCAAACCATTAGTTTTAACAATTGTTGCTCCCATCTTTTCTAAGCCATCAAGAAACCAGTTTATCGGCCGCTCACCGATTTTATCGCCAACGGGAAGATTGAATCTTCCTTTTTTAAATCGATGTAAAAGCACCGGTAAATACATAAAAGAAGCTCGTGAACCAATACCTAGTTCCGAAGGAACTTCCCAAGATTTTATTCCCCCGTTAACCTGCATTGTGTCATCGGAAAAATCAACTTTCGCACCCAAAGCCTCAATTATTTTTTTCACTGAAATAACATCACGAATATAAGAAATATTGCTTAGAGCGGAGGTTTCATCAGAAAGAAGGCTCGCGATCATTAATTTAAAGCCAGCATTTTTTGCCCCGGAAACCGTCACTTTTCCCTTCAAAGGAAAACCACCCTCAATTATGTACTTAGCCATGCCCCTAATTTTAAGCTAGCAACGGGTGGATTGCAAATCAGATGGTAAGTTGTAAGGTGTAAGTTTTAGTCCACGAAGTGGTCGCCCGCCTTGCCGGCGAGGCAGGCAGAGCGCGAGAGTACCTAAATCTTTGAGCAACAGCGAAAATATTTGGTTACAAAGCGATCTATTCTGAGCTTGTCGAAGAAAGGAATTTGAAGGTTTATAATCTAATTTACGTTCTAAGAAATTTCTTTCAAATACTCTTCCAATAATCTTTTGGTCAGTTCGAGACGGATCCCTGAGTTTAGTTCCCCGCTTTGATACTCACTTATAAGGTATTTAAATAATAATGGCATAGCAGCATTTCTTGTTGCAAATTCAGATATATAGTTCTTTACTAAACTTTTATTCTCAGCGTCGTTGTATTCATCTGCCAAGAACTTCTCAACCTCCGTAGTAGAGACAACAAAAGCCCCACCCCATCTAGCTACTGTATCGGCAGTTAGTGTATCCGCTTTTTCCTTCAATGTTTTCCCTTCGATACTTTCCAATATCTGTTTGGCTTCTTGTATATCCGTAGTTTCTTCGTTTGTTAAGTTCTGCCTCTTTTCATAATCCTTTATTGACGTATCTATCGTTGTTAGTATAGTTAAATACTCCTTGTTCAGAACTGCTTTAAATTCGGTAGACATTTCTTCGGATGGAGAAGAGTTTTTTAGATTGGTTGTCTTTTTGTTTGAAGTTGCAGAAGAGGTAGCTACATTGGTGGCGTTTGTACTAGACGATTTATTTTGACCCCGCATAAAAACATACCAATTTAAAGTACCGATAATTAAAACACCTATTATGACAATAATTAAGCAGATCCAAATTATTTTTGGCCGAGAAATGGTTTTAGATGGAGCTTGCCCGGGCATTAATTAAATTATGGCTGGGGTAGCTAAATTTGTCAAATCAAGAAGTCGAGCATAACCTTTCTATTAATCATACTTTTGAGCCTAAGGGTCAGGCCCTTGAAGCTAAACATTAATTACCAATTACCACTCGCCTATATAGCGGACTTCTTCTTGGAGGTCGACGCCGAATTTCTTTTTAACTTCGGATTTTGCTAAATCGATCAAAGCTTTTATATCGACTGCTTTGGCATTACCCGTATTAATAATGAAGTTTGCGTGCTGATCAGAAAATTTCGCTCCACCCACTTGCTTGCCTTTCAACCCCACATCTTCAATGAGCTTTCCGGCTTTTTGATTTGGGGGATTTTTGAAGGTTGACCCAAGAGTTGGACCAGGTGGTTGGTGCATTTTTCGAACTAAAATATCCTGAGCCTTGCTTTCAATTTCCTCTTTGGTTGATTGTTTTAGCTGCAATTTTACTTTGAGGATTATCTCACCGCTAGTTTGAAAACGGGACGCTCGGTACGCAAAGCCGCAATCTTCTTTACGTAATTTTTTTGCTTCTCCGTTTTGATCAACAACGGCTACTGTCTCAACTAAATCCCCAAAAAATTCACCTCTTCCGGTATCACCTGCATTCATAAAAATGGCCCCGCCGATTGTCCCCGGCACTTTTATCATCCTTTCCATTCCGCTTAACCCACGATTTTTTGCCGCATTAATCAAATCAACGTTTTCCACTCCGGAACCGGTTTCTACAAAACCAAAAGGTAAAAACTTAATATCTTTAGCCGCGTTTTTAATAACCAACCCTCTAAAACCCTTATCGGAAATTAAAACATTAGCCCCAACCCCAATAATTACAAAGGGAATAGATAACCTGATAACCACTTTTACCGCTTCTTCTAACTCCTTTGAGCTGTTTGCTTCGTAATAAAAATCTGCCGGCCCCCCAACTCTCATATAAACGTGTTCTGCGAGCGGCTCATTGATTTTTACTCGGTTAAAACCTAATATTTTTACTAACTTATCATCATTCATAATTTGTTTCTTAATTTTCCGAGCAATATATCAGGCAGTTTATAAATATCCCCGGCTCCCATTGAAACCACGATATCTCCTGCAAAGGCCCCTTTTGTTAAATAAACCGCGGCTTCTTCAAGACTTGGGATATATTTTACATCTTTACCTTTTATATTTCGGGCTAGAAGAGCACTACTAATCCCTAAATCATCAGTCTCCCGTGCGGCAAATATATCAACCAGAATAATTTTATCCACCGGCGAATTTTCAAAGCTTTTTACAAAATCAGGAAAAAGCGCTTTAGTTCGGCTATAAAGATGGGGCTGAAAAACCACCCAAATCCGCTTATCGGGAAATTTTTCTCGCGCGGCCTTTAATGTTGCCAAAACAGCAGTCGGATGATGGGCGTAATCATCAAAAACCAAAATCCCTTTTTCTTCTCCTTTAAATTCAAACCGGCGTGCCAAACCAGAAAAGCTTTCTAAACCCTTTTTGATAATATCCTCGTCAACAAGAAGGTTTCTTGCCACCCCACTAGCAATAGTAGCGTTAATTTTATTAAAATCGCCAATCATTTTTATATCGTAGGGCACCGCCTCAACCACTTTAGCAATCCTTCCGTTTGGATTTTCAATACTGACATTTGGACCGGTTACTAACAAAGAATTCTTTTTTAAACCCCGAGCAAACTTTTCAAAAGCTTCCCAAACCAAACCTTCATTCTTGAAATATTCGGGATGATCAAATTCAATGTTTGTAATCACCCCAATATCAGCACTGAAGTGCAAAAACTTATCACCATATTCGTCAGCTTCAATTACAAAATATTTTGATTTTCCTACCCGGTAGTTTCGCGCCCAAGCATTTACCTTCGCCCCAACTAAACAGGTTGGATCCAAGCCAGCTCTTTCCAAAATAAACGCTGTCATTGCGGTTACTGTACTTTTTCCATGAGTTCCGGCTACAGCAATTACATATTTGTCCCGTAAAAGATCGCTTGCAACAAATTCTTCCCACGGAATATTGGAAATTCCTTTTCTTTTTGCCATTTGAAGCTCTTCATTTTGCGGATCATACGCCGGTATAGCCGGAGAGTACACTAAAAGATCAATATCCTTCAAATGACCGGGACTATGCCCCACTGTAACTAATTTTGATAGTTTATTATCGAGATACGGAGATCCTGCTTGTTTATCACAACCTGTAACTTGAAATCCAAGCTTTTCGGCTATAGCGAAAACCGCAGAACAACCGGAACCGCCTACACCCATGAAATGAATTTTTTTAGTTTTCATTTTTTATACCTGCCTGCCGGCAGGCAGGCCTATTACAGCGGCGATTTCACCAGACAAATTTTTACCCTCCCTCCGAAAAGAATAAAAATCGCCTGATTCATACGTACAAGCTTTTATACTTACATCAATATTTTCTTTTCTTACCCCTGCGCTGACTAATTGGTCAACATTTACCCTCTTTAGGTCTAAATAAATTTTACCGGAGATGCTCCTTAGTATTGAATTACCTAAAGCCGCCTCTTCAAATTTTCTCGCTATTTCTTTCTTTACTTCGTAATGACAAAATTCAATTCCTGGGCCAATACCAACATAAATTTTATTCGTATCAGAACCAAGTCCTTTAAAGCTGTCGATCAGGTTTTTTGAAATACCTAAAAGTGAGCTACGCCAGCCTGCGTGCACCGCTCCAATTATCTCTTTTTCCGGATCGTAAGCAAATATTGGATAGCAATCCGCGACGAAAACGGCTAACAACAAATTTTTAGCTTTAGTCACCAACCCATCGGTATTTTTAATTGTCTGGCCGGCATTTTTATGATTTACGACGGAAATTTTATTACTGTGAACCTGCTCAGCTCTAACAACATCCCTAACAGCGAACTTAAAAACATTTAGAAATTTATTAAAATTGTTTTCTGCATCTACTTTTTGGTCTATGTTTTTAGGTTTCATATTGCCAAATTCTCTAGTAGAAAAAGCATTGATTAAATCTTTGAATTGATTCCAGGTGCTTAAGGTGTAAAATCCTTTGTCGTTTCTTATTAGCATTTGCTAATTCTTTCCCTCATTAATTTATCCGCCGCTTTAAGTTCACTCGGCGTATTTACACCGTACCACTCGCCAACATCGTAAAGCTTAAAGGCTTCAACTTTTTCTTTTTGACCAGTGGCTAATTTGATTAAATCCACAAGGTAGTACTCTCCGGCGTTACTTTTTTTTATTTTTGATATATTTTTTTCAAGCCAATCCCGACGAAAAACATACAAACCATCATTTACTTCTTTAATTTTTTTCTGTTTATTAGAAGCATCCTTTTCCTCAACGATACTCATAACTTTGTTGCCACTTCGAATCACTCTCCCAAGACCTGCCGGATTATCAACTTCTAAACTAACAAACGTAATTGTGTTTCCCTTACCGAGGTGTTTATCCAAAACTTGCTTAATGGTGCAGGAGGCATAGAAAGCCGAATCGTCACCATTTAAAACTAAAACGTTGGTAATTGATAAAGATATCCCCGCTAACCCCAATTTAACTGCATGACCAGTACCAAGTTGCTTCGTCTGAGTAGCGAATGTAAAGTTATCACCCACTATTTCTCTCACCTGCCCCCCTTTATAACCAATTACAATAATGATCTTCTTTAATCCAAGGGGTTTTAGGTTATCAAGTGTGTAACTAATCATTGGCCGACCAGCTAGCTTAAATAGTACTTTAGGTTTAAGAGAAGGGGATCCGCCCGCTAGACGGGTACCTTTACCGGCGGCTAAAACAATTGCGGCACATTTATCAATCATAAATAGAAATTTTTATAATTTGGTTTTTATAGCACTTCGGGCGACTACCTCATCGCTCCACGGATGTTCTTTACCTTTTATATTCATGCTTTTTTCATGACCTTTACCAAATATAACCACAATATCGTTAGAATTTGCCAAAGTTTGAATCGCGGTGTTAATCGCTTCGGCTCTATCCGGTATTTTCCAGAAAGTACGGTTTGGTATTCCGCCCGCAACTATTGCACCCTTTGATATTTGCTCAATAATCTTATTTACATCTTCACTTCTTGGATCTTCGGCGGTAAAAATTGAATAATCAGCAAACTGTGTGACTATTCTACCCATCAGGGGTCTCTTACCGGGATCACGCTCCCCTGCACAGCCAAAAACCGCAATTACCTTCCCTACCTTGTTTTTGTTTAAAGAGCGGAGAGCCGATTCTATTGAAGCTGGGGTATGTGCAAAATCAATTATGCAATCAAAATCTTGTCCCTCCTTCAAATATTGCATCCTTCCCGCTACACCTTGAAAACTAGCTATCGCAGCAACTATTTTTTCTACCTCAATACCTAAGGAAAAAGCTGCGGCAAAAGCCGCTAAAATATTGGAGATGTTATATTCCCCTGGCAGACTCGTTTTAATAGCTGCTGTTTGATTTTCTTTCTTTTTTTCGTTAATAATCTCAAATTCGATTTGTCCGTTATTAAATTGGATATTTTTAGCCTGAAAATCAGATTTTGTTTTTATACCGTAACTAACTAATTGACCACTGCCTTTATCCTTAAGTTTTTCAAAAGATAAATCATCAGCGTTTAAAATCCGCAGCGATACCCCCCGAAGTAGTTTTGCTTTAGCATCCAAGTAATTTTTTAAAGATTTATGATAATCAAGATGCTCTGGCGTTATATTAGTAACTATTCCTACCCAAAACTTTACAAAAGCAACTCGATCTTGCGCCAAACCGTGTGAAGTTGTCTCTAAAATTGCATAATCACTTCCAGCCTTTACCATTTTTCGTAAAAGTGCTTGGACTTTTATTGGATTGGGGGTAGTAACATGAAAACCAGTATCAATACTTTTATCAGCGATTCTTGCCTCCACAGTAGAAACCATAGAAACTTTTTGGCCGCATTCTTTCAGAATATGATAAAGAAGGTGAACAGTAGTTGTTTTACCATCTGTTCCGGTTACTCCAATTACCTTTAAGCTTTGTGATGGAAATCTAAAAATTAAAGCTCCCAAAAGAGCTTGAAAGCAATGATAAGATTTTTTAATCGGTTCGGGAATTAATCCCTTCACCTTCGAAAACATAATTAGGAAATTCTATCACAAACGAACCTAGCTAGCAAACAAATACATTTATTATTATCTTTAATTTCCACTTTTATTGACGGACTTGGATACCCCAATATGGGTAGAGATCTTTAATAATATCGAAAAATAAAGGTTCGGCCGTTTCAACCGCCCAGATGGAAGCCGAAGGTTCAAACAAAACCACAATTGCGGCAAATTTTGGATTCTCTACCGGCCCAAAACCAACAAAAGAAGCAATTGTCTTGCCGGAATATTTTCCTTCAATCGGTACCTGCGCAGTCCCGGTTTTACCAGCTACTCTGTAACCACGCAATATTCCCCTCATCGGTCGACCGCCTTCAACAGCAGCGAGAAGAAGCTCTTTCATAGTAGCTGCGGTAGCTGGTTCAATAACTTGGCGAATTTCTTTCGGCTTAAACTCTACTTCTCCTTTGGGGCCAATTATTTTTTTTACCACATAAGGCTTCATTAATTTTCCATCATTAGCAATTGTAGCTAATGCACTTGTCATTTGAAGAGCGGTTACTGAAAGTCCTTGGCCAAAAGAAGCAGTCACTAAATCCACCTCACTCCAATCTTTTCTTTCTTTTAATATTCCAGCCTCTTCCCCCTGTAAATCAATTCCTAAAACACTGCCAAAATTAAAATCCTTGATATATTGTAGAAATCTATTTGTCCCTAGTTTTTGGCCGGCAAAACCAGCACCAACGTTATCAGAATTTAGTAGTATTTGAGCCGGTGTTGAGTTTGGATTAAATTTGTTATTCCAGGTAGTTATTTCATAACCTGAAACTTTGATTGGACCGTTGCACGGACAAATCGTATTAGTATTGATAGCATTAGCATCCAGCGCTGATGAAAAAGTAACAGCCTTAAAGGTTGATCCTGGTTCGAAAATTTCCGACATGCCCAAATTTTTATAAGTTTCCGGCTTGTAACTAGGGGCATCAAGAGGATTAAATGTTGGATAAGATACGCTTGAAAGAACGGCGCCGGTTTTAGTATCAAGTATTATCACTGCTCCCCCTTTAGCACCAAATCTTTCAACCCCATCCTTAAGCTTTTTTTCGACCGTATATTGAACCGTCCGGTCTATAGTTGTTAATAAATCAGAACCATTGAGAGCTTTTACTCCTTCTAGCGGAGCTGCCAAAATTGGCTTCCCGAACGAATCTACTTGCTGTACAAGTCTCCCCGGCCGACCGCCTAATTCCTTATCATAATAACCTTCCAAGCCAAAATAGCCTTTATCATTACCTTCGGAATTTTTACCAACAAAACCAAGCAAATTCGCCGCTATTCCAGTATCCGGGTAAAAACGTTGGGTATCATTTTCAAAGCCAATCCCCTTTATCTTCAAACTTTCAATTTTCTTTTTTGTTTCCTCGGTTATTTTTTTCGCAAGCGGTACCCAAATTAAATCCTTTTGTCTAAGCTGGGAGTCCAAATATGCCTTAATTTCGGCTAAAGCCACGTCTCTATATTTTTGGGTTACTTTTTCTTTACCGGATAATTTCTCTTCAAGTAAAATTGGTGTGAGACGCTCAACAATTTCTTTAATAAAGGTATCTTCATTTTTATCTTTAGCTTTTAATTTGTTAATTTCCGGCAAAATAGCATATACTAAATATGCTTTTTGGTTAGAGACTAAAATTGAACCGTCCGAAGAAAGTATCTTTCCCCTCTGTGCTCCAATATTAACTGTATTTTCTATCTGGGTTTTAGCAGCTGCTAAAAAGTTTTCGTGTTTTAAAATCTGCCAATAAAACAAACGACCGATTATTCCGGCCGCAAAAACAAAAAGAGCAAGTTCTAAAAAGAGAAGCCTTTTATAGCTCATCGACTAGCAATTGGTTCAGATTCCGGTAGAATTTCCACATTTTCTGTTTTTACAAAACCATTATTTTTAGCTGCTTCTTCGACTTTTGCTAAAGATCTTACTTTACTAATTTCATTTTCTAACTTTTGATTTTCTTCTTCAATTATCCCAACTTTTTGGTTAGCCGCAGAGATATGCTCGCCTGAAACCGCTAAAATATTAGCTAGCACTATTCTTGATATGGAAAGGATTAATACAACGACAATTAAAGAGGTTAATAAACCTTTATACCTAAAATATATTTTACCTTTTCGACTACCTTCATTTTCCATTTGGGCAGGACTTCTTAATTTAAACTTATTATTTCTTTAAATCTATATTTTCTCGGCAACTCGCATTTTTGCGCTTCTGGAGCGCGGATTCTCGCTAATCTCTTCCCTACTTGGCACAATTGGCTTTTTAGATAATACCCGCAAATCACCGCTTTCTGTAAAAAACTTTTTAACTATTCGATCTTCTAGGGAATGGAAGCTAATAACTACTAGCCTTCCCTCTTTCTTTAATAAAACCTTAGCTTCCGAAAGTCCCTTCTTCAAGTTATTAAGTTCGTCATTTACTGCGATTCGTAAGGCTTGGAACACTCTCGTCGCTGGGTGTAATCTAGCATATTTAGGTGCGCTTTTTTCGATTATTTCCGCTAAATTTTTAGTAGTTTTAATTTCCCCTGCTACTCGGGCTTGGACGATAGCACGAGCAAGACGTCGGCTACAAGGTTCCTCACCATATTTATTAAATAGCTCATAAAGTTCTCCTTCATTCAAAACTTTTATTAAATCGGCCGCGCTAACAGCTAAAGCGGGATCCATCCGCATATCTAGTGGCCCTTCTTTGGTAAAAGAAAAGCCTCTCTCTGCACTTTCAAGTTGCAGACTAGATAGACCAAGATCAAACAAAACTCCAGCTAGCTTACTAACCCTAAAACGGTTAGCCGTCTTCCCTAATTGGGCGAAGTTGCCGCAAGTGAGAATCAGTTTTTCACTTTCCGTGTATAATAAGTTGTTTTCAGTTTTTAAAGGAAGCGAAAATGCTTCTGCTGCATACTTTATAGAGGTAGGATCAACATCAATTCCGAGTACCCTTCCTCCACGCTCCAAAATTCCCTTTGTATGCCCTCCGCCGTTCACTGTAGCATCAACGTAGGTTTCGTTCTTATTTATTTGCAGCGCTTCTAATGCTTCTTTATAAAGTACACTTTTGTGAACTGCCTTCATTTAAACCCCTTTCTCCGCTAATTTTTCAGCGATCTCTTCCCCTTTATTTTCAAGTTTTTTAGCTAGCAAATTCCATTTTCCTATATTCCAAATTTCGATTCTTTCCAAAATACCAACCAAAATAACTTCCTTCTTCAAAGAAGCATACGTAAGCAAATACTCGGGTATTTTTATCCTCCCCAGGGTATCAAATTCGATTTCGCTTGCCCCGCCAAAAAGGTATCGCTCAAATGCCCGAGTATCTGCCTGCGTAATCGGTTGTTTTTTTAACCTCGTTGTCAATCGCTCCCACTCGCTCTTTGGATAAAGAAATAAACAACCCTCAAGACCTTTGGTCAAAATGGCCCCACCGGGAAGATCTTCTCTAAATTTTTTAGGTACAGCAATCCTGCCCTTATAATCTAAATTATGTTTATATTCACCTAAGAACATACCCTTGCATCAGCAAGGTAAGGGCAAACCCGCCTCCGCTACCCACTTCGCTTAAGGCTCCGTGGGTCTAGAAAGCTTATATGGGTAAATAAGTCCCCTGCTGTCCAGATAGGGCAGGCTGTGCCCCGATTTAATCGGGGCTGTGGAAGGGCTTTAGGGAAGAAGTTGTTACACTTTTTACCACTATTTACCCTTTTTTACCACTAAAGTTATAGTAAGGCAAGCGAATAGGCTTGTCAATACCCTTTTTCCACACATGGAAACCTAAAGGGTGTTTTGCTCGGGAATTGATTATGTTTGAATCAAACGGTAACTTGGTTAACCACATACGACACAAAATTAAGCGATCGCTTCGAAGCGTGTTTCTAACCTTTTTTAGCTAATCCCAAACCAACTCTTGAAGAAATCTTCCTCCTCCAACTCTTCTACCACCACATATTTGGTACAATCCTTTATTTCATAAACAGCCCTAATAAAACTTATTTCCTCCTTACATTCGTATGGATAAACAAACGCACTTTTTTGCAATTGGTAAAAGCCAAGTTCTTTTAATTTTCTCCGCAAGGCCTCACGAGCCAACTTTTTAGTCTCTGGAACATCGAATAATACTATCCTCCATCTTCCATCCCAACTATCCGGCTCTCTTATTTGTAGTTTGTCTATATCAAACTTTAAAATCTTTTGCTTACCCTTTTCGGTAATTTTAACTATTGTTTCTTCGCCCTCCTGCTTAAAACTTATAACTTCCTGATCAGCCAGTCTTTTGACAATCTGCCTCAGTCTTTTTCTTTCATATCTTCTAAATTGTTTTCCAAGCTTCACTATCGCCCCAGGAACACCGGGAGCAACCAAAGCTATTCCAATGATTGCTCCAGCTGCTAATAGACCCAAAACAGCATTTGTAGTCGGGTTTTCCTCTTTCGCCATAAAAAACAACCTACCACAGGATAGGTCACAAATCAATGCGATAGCAAAAATTGTGACCTAATTAAAGAACCATACCGTGCTACCTTAATTATTCGTCGATGCGTAACTTGCTTGACCATTTGGTTTGTGGAATAATTTAACTAATGGAAAGCGGAGTAAGCAAACCTTATACCCCATCTTCGGCGCCAGCTGGAAAGCCAGTGAAATCTTCGGGAATAGAAATTTTTGGCTGGCCATATCTGATCCTTGGAGGTATTTACCTTTTAGGTCCAGTGGCTATCTTTTTATATTTAGGTGATAGCGATCTTGTTGCTTTGGGCAAAACTTTAAGCCTTAGTCTCCCTGTTTTACTCTTGGGATTTTCACTCAGAGCACGTAATTGGCTTTTTATACTTATTACCTATCTTCTCACCTGGTATGTAATTATGATGTGGTACAACTATCTTTCAGCAGTATCAAAGGTATGTGAGGGGCTGGGTTGTCTGGGTCAATCGATAACAATACTATACTTCCCAGTTTTAGTTATCAACATAGGCATCACCCCATTTTTACTCGTAATATACACTGAAATGGTCCTTAAGAAATTGAAGATTTTGTCTTAATATTATTTTTAACCTCGTTTATATTTATCCTTACTTGTTTCATCGAATCGCGGTCACGGATAGTAACGGTTTGGTCTTCGAGGGATTGGAAATCGACAGTGATACAAAAAGGAGTGCCGATCTCATCTTGAGCATAGTAGCGTTTACCGATATTCCCCCGATCGTCCCAAGCTGTTGGAATTTCTTTCTTAAGATCTTCGTAAATTGAACGGGCAAGTTTTACCAACTCTGGTTTATTAGCAAGCAGGGGAAAGACGGCTACCTTGTAAGGTGCAAGTTCGGGTTTTAGCTTTAAAATCACCCGATCACCATCTTCTTGATAAGCATCAATTAGAAGAGCGAGCATCGCCCGGCCAACTCCAGCTGAAGGTTCAATCACGTAGGGGACTATTTTCTCCTTTGTACCTTCATCAAAATACGATAAATCTTTTCCGCTTTCCCGGGAATGCTGTTTCAAATCATAATCTGTCCGATTAGCAATTCCTTCCAGTTCTAACCATCCGGGTTTATCCTGAGCGGCAGCGAAGGGCCAATTGTATTCAATATCGACAGATCTTGCCGCATAATGGGCCCGCTCATCTTCTTTATGTTCTCGAAAACGCAAGTTTTCTTTTTTCAATCCTAAAGAAAGCCACCAATCCATTCTTTCTTTCTGCCAGTATTCAAAATCTTTTTCCGCTTGCACGGGACGCGTAAAATATTCAAGCTCCATCATTTCAAATTCCCTCACTCTGAATAAAAAATTACCGATCGTAATCTCATTTCTAAAGCCTTTTCCGATTTGGGCAATACCAAAGGGCAATTTAACCCTCATCGTATCAACTACATTCCCAAAATTAACGAAAATTCCCTGTGCGGTTTCCGGCCGCAAAAATGTTTCGGAAGCTTCGCCCGCCTTGCTGTCGGCTCGGCGAGGCAGGTCTTCAACTGGGCCAATATGAGTTTTGAACATTAGGTTAAACATCCGTGCAGGCGTCCAATTGTTTTTTCCGCAACTTGGACAATCCTTAGACTTTGGAAGGATATCTTCTCTAAAGCGGGAGTGGCAGCTTTTGCACTCAACCAGCGGATCGGCAAAACTTTCTACGTGCCCGCTAGCGTGCCAAACCTGCCGGTTCATCAATATAGAACTATCAAGACCAACTATGTTATCTCTTCCCCGAACAATATTTTTCCACCAAGCATTTTTTATGTTATTAGCTAGCTCAACACCCAAAGGGCCCAAATCATAAATTCCACCAATACCACCATAGATTTCGCTGCCGGGAAAGATGAAGCCGCGCCGTTTAGCAAGAGAGATTATTTTTTCAATTAATTTGTTTTCTTGCCCCATATGGCTAAAAGTATACCGATTCTCTCCTTGCTTTGCAATTCCTGCTTGTTTTAAAAGTTTGTTTAGTTTATTACAGGGCTACCCCGCGGGCTGGAGAGGATATAAGGAGGGAGACCATGCTCATTCTAACTCGGAAGATCGATCAGGCCATTGTTATTCGCGGTAACATCAAAGTCAGGGTTCTAGGTGTAGAACGAGACCGCGTGAAGCTTGGAATCGATGCTCCAATAGAGGACCTCATACTCCGCGAGGAACTCTGCGCGGACGGTTCATTTGACAAAGGAAAAGAACCACAACCGGCCCACGCCTAAGCTCTAATGGACTTATGGACGTAGATAGGGTCAGCCCCCAAAGGACTGACCCTCTACCTTTTCTAGCTTTACTACTTCACCGATAAACCTTGAGCTTTTTAGTTCTTTCTCCAATAGATATTCTAAATAGAACCGTGAGTTTCGCTCCAGTTCAGTATTCAAATCTTGGGAGACTACCAATCGTTGAATCTTTGGCCAATCTTCTTTCTGCAAAAACCGCAGAGCAATAAGCGCTGTTCTAGAAATTGGCTGCATTAATAAATTATTTCCCCGGCAGCTTAGTTCAAGCACACCACCAGCCTCCGGCGATAAATAATTTCCAGTCGGTTTAAGAGGCTGACGGCAATGTACACAGTAAACAAGCTCCGGCTTAAACCCAATAAGATCTAAAAACTTTATTTCAAAAGCTCTTATATATAATTTAATTTTTTCAATATTTTTTTCGCCGTCCAGCAACTTCAAAGTCCGAGCGATAAGCTCATAAACTTCCTTCCCGCCCTGGCCTTCGGCCAAAAACTCGCTTGTCAGCTCTACCAGGTAAAAACCATAACTTATTTTATTTAAATCGTCTTTTAAATCTTTGTAGGTTTCGATGGCTTGTGCTTCAGTAATAACATCAAAAGTCTTTCCGCGAGCCAGATATATCTTGGAAAGATTTAAAAGTTCGAGATTTGGAGATTTTCGGGAAGCAACTTTTCGAATTCCTTTAGCAATAGCCGTATACTTGCCTTTGTACCTTAAAAGAAAGGTTATTATTCGATCTGCTTCGCCAATATTAATTCTTTTTAAAACAAAACCTTCCGCGCTATATGTTCTAGACATCTAGCCTTAAAAAAATCAGATTTTGAATTCAACCTCAATATCTTTTTTCAGGTCAAATTCTTTTATTTTTCTACCGTTTAGACGGATAATCATAAGCGGATCAGTTGTCCCAGGCTGTTTTTGAATAAAAAGCTTATAAATATCTCCTTTTTTCAATTTAAACGGTAACTTGTAGGTAAATGAAGTTTCAGTAGATTTTAATGGATAAGTTTTGGAAAAACTCTCCCAGACTCTTTTACCAAGTTCATATTTCTCCGCAAAATCAGTAGCTACTTTTTTCTCAATCAGCTTTGATTTGCTTGGCGCATAAACTCTCATCCAGTTTTGATAAACGCCATTAAGCCAGCCATCAGCTTTTTCAGTATTTTTTAAAATCACCGTTACTTTTTTGGTAACCGTACCGTCAGCCGTTACAACTATATCTTGTTCAATTTGCTCTTTAATATAAAGATTTCCCTTTAGACCACCCAAATTAGAATTATTAACATGGAGGTAATCCATATCAAAATCTCTGATTCTGCCGGCATAATTTAGCTCTTCTGCCAATTTTTGGGCCTTTTCATTATGCATATAAAACATGATATTTTTTTCTTCGGCCGCTTGCAAAAAAGTCTCAAAAATCGGCGAAAATTTATCCGGCGGTGCTGAAAGAAGTTTTTCCAGCATACTATCCATCAAATCACCAATTATCCCTTTTCTATCATCACTTCCCGCCATCAATTTTTCTGCGTAAAGTTCTAGTTTATAGACGACATCGGGTATTTTGTATTTTTTATTAATTTCAGCAGAAAAAGTTTCATTATATTTTTTAGTCTTCACCGGTCCGGTAGTTTCTAAAAATTTTCTGACTGCTTCCGTATCAATTGCAATGATACCATCGATTTTCGGCAGACGCGGAATTCGGCTATAGTAGCTTTCAAATTTTTCGGCGCTTACTTTAAAATCTGGCGATATGTTAACATCTCTTATTGGAAATGTTTGCATAAACAAATATTTTTTAAATAGTGGCGGCGGTGGTTCAAAAGAGGTAACTCTTTTATCAAGCTCATACATATCCTCGCTTTGAATATCTAGCAATTTTCCATTTTTTATCTTGGCAATAGCGTAAGCTGTTAAAAAACCGCCGGTTGCTCGCAGTTCTTTATCATTTTGAAATAATAAAAGGTAAGATTTTTCCTCTTGATAGCCAAGTATCGAAGGAAGAGTCTCCAAAGCATCTTTTACGGCCGGTAAATAGTACTCCGCTTTTGTCAGAATGTTTTTTATTTCGACTATTCCTTCCCTCACGTTTTGCCCTTTTACCATTAAATTTCCAGGGTATCTGCTTTCGGAAATTTGATCGGTTTCTTTTTTTATTTCTTTAATAATTTTTTCCAGCTCGTTTGCTTTAGGGGAGAGGGAAGGCAGTACTTTCGTCACCAACACTTCTACTTTTTCCTCTGCTTCAACGTCGCTTTTTACTCCCTTTAATCCTAAAATATCGCCAAAAGGTACTAGTGAATCAGCTACCACTTCTCCGGCTTTGGTAGAAAGTACCGCTGCTTTGAGCGCATGTTCGGCATCGGCATAATAACCGTCAACTACCGGTAGCCTACCAATTAATTGAAATTGCCCTAAATCCTTTTCAATATTTTCAAGATTGGTTCGAAGTATCGTTAATTCCTTTTTTGCTTTAATAATATCCTGACTCTCCACCGCATTTTGGAGAGATTCTGCACCGCCTCCAACAGTAGCTAAATCTGCCGTTAAAACCTTAACTTTTGGGTAATAATAGAAAAACAAAGAAAGGGTAAGGACAACAATTACAATAAGGAAACCAAAAAGCGAACCTAAAAAAATCTTTACTTTACTTAATCTTCGCTTTGGTTTAAATATTTTTTCGGGGTCTAAATCAATATGGGTAATGGGCATAAAGGGTCAGTTTCCTTCTCCTTTTAATAAAGCCGAAAAGGTTTTTAAAAATATTTTAAAATCAGTCCATATTGACTTTTTAAACGAGTACTCGGCATCCAGCTTTACTCTTTCCGGAAAATCTATGGTGCTTCTTCCCGAAACTTGCCAAGGTCCGGTTAAACCAGGTTTAACCGTAAGCAGTTTCTCAACAAAATTTTTAGTTTTTGGAAAGCGTTTTTGTTGCTCGGACAATTCATCAGTGTGAAAAGCCCTCGGACCAACCAAGCTCATTTCCCCTTTTAAAATATTTAGTAGTTGGGGTAGCTCATCTAAAGAAGTTTTTCTAATAAATCTCCCTATTTTAGTAATTCTCGGGTCTTCATCTGTCCGAATTTTAAAATTACCCCTTTTGTATTTTTCATAAAGTTTTTTTAATTTTAGACTTTTTCGCAAAAGATTATGTGACCCCTTCAACATTGAACGAAATTTATACATCTTAAATACTCTACCATTTATTCCAACTCTTTGCGGTGTATCAGCAAAAACCGGACCTTTTGACTCTACTTTTATCGCTAAGGCGATAATTAAAAAAAGCGGTGCTGTCAGAATCAGACCAAAAAACGAAAAAATCAGATCCATTAAACGTTTAAAGAAAAAATACCACATAAAAATATTATCAAAGGTAGGAATGTTTTTTCTCGCTGATTAATTTTTCTACTAATTTCTTTACTTCTTGGGCTCGGTTTTTTGGGCATATCAGTAAAATATCCGGAGTATCAATAATTACTAAATCTTCTAAACCCACTGTCGCAACAAGTTTACCGGTACCATGAATTAAACAGCCTTTAGTATCAACCTCAACATGAAGGGGGGTTTCTTCTCCAATTAAAATATTTGAATCTTTGCTGCCCGACAAAATATTGTGAATTGCCGCCCAATCCCCAACATCAAACCAAGAAAATTCCCCCGTTACCATTAAAACATTTTTCGCTTTCTCCAAAATAGCCGTGTCAATCGGCTCTGGTGGAAAGCGCTCCCAAGCTTTTCTTATTGCTGACTCGCTACTTCCTTTTCTAACTAGCTCCAAGGCTTCCGAAAGAGGAGGAAGATATTTTTCTATTGCTTCTAGCATTGTACTTGCTTTATAGGAATTGATATTAGCATTCCAAAAAAAACAACCGCTTTCGAAATATTTCGCGGCAGTTTCGCTATCCGGTTTTTCCTTAAATTCTTTTACATTAAAAATTGGCGTTTTATCAACAAAAAAGTCTTCTTTACCGGTGTGAATATATCCTAAACCGGTGTGGGGATGGGTTGGACGAACACCAATAGTAACAATAAAACTTCCCCTACCTGCTGCTTCTTGGGAAATTGAAATAACCTTTAAAAACTTAGAATTTTCTTTTATATAATGGTCCGCTGCTAATGTCGTAATAATTGCATCCGGATTTTCCTGAATAATGTAAGCGGCAGCAAGCCCGGCTGCTGCAGTTGTGTTTTTTGAGGTTGGTTCAACTAATATATTTTTCTCAAAGATGCTCGGCACTTCTTTAATTATTTCTGCCACACTTTCTTTGTTTGTTACAACAAAAATATGTGAAAAAGGAAAAGCACTTTTTACTCTATTTACTGTTTCCTGAAAAAGGGTTTGACTACTTATTAATTTCAGAAATTGTTTTGGCTGGGATTTTCTTGATTTTGGCCAAAGCCGGGTACCGCCACCACCAGCTAATATTACTATGTAGTTATTTTCTTTTTCCATAATTTTGAGCTCCTGCGACAAATTACATCTAGCTTTAGCTAGATATACTTCTATTAATAATTAACTACGAATTGATTCCTTTTTTGCCCAAACCTCATCAACGAAAAATTTGATTTTACGCTTAAACTCCTCCTTGGAAAATTTTTGAGCCTGCCTTTGGCAGGCCTGCGGGCTGTATTTACTAGGATCAAATTTTTTAACTACTTTTATTATATCACTCGGTGTTTGTCTATCAAAAAATTCGCCGGTTACTCCTTCGATTACTGTTTCCAAAGCACCGCCGCCACGGTAGGCGATTACCGGTTTTCCCGCTGCCATTGCTTCTACCGGTACAATCCCAAAATCCTCATGTGTTGGAAAAACTAGTGCAAGGCAAGATCCCATCAGTCTAGTTATTTCCTCGTCTCCTAATACACCTAAAAGGTTTACATTTTCTTTTTTAATTTTATTTAGATAACTTTTTTGCGGACCATCGCCAACAACCTTTAAAGGCAACCCCAGTTTATTAAAAGCTTCAACTACAATATCAACCTTCTTGTACCCCCCAAGCCGAGAAACAACGAGGAAAAAGCTGTCCGCTTTCTGTCTACCGACTATTGCTTCTTGCTGTAGCCTGTAGTCTGTGGTCTGTTTGCTAAATCGCTCAACATCTACTGGCGGATAAATAACTACTGAATCGCGATTGTAATTTTCTTTTACCCGCTTTCTAACTTCCTCGGAAATTGAGATGAAGAAATCGATTTTTTTAGCAGCTTGATAATCGATTTTTTTTAAAATGATTTTTGCCGGCGGTACTAAAAGCTTATAAAGGGGGTTAAGAAATTTATCAAAAGGTCTGTGGTAATATCTTTTTAACTCGGTATCATATCCCCATAAAAACCGTGGTGGCGTGTAAATATAGCAAATATTTACTGATCCTTTTTTACCTTTAGCAAATTTCGAAGCGTAAGAAGTGTCACTCAAAATAACATCAGCGTCCCCCGTATCTTGAAATCGAAACGCTAATGGATAAAGTGCAAAATAATGTTTAACCAAGTAATTACTAAAAGGAAGTTTTGATATGAGATTGGTTTTTACAATTGAATCATTTATCCCTAGCCATCCGCTCATCAGCTTTTTATCGTAAATTGAAGTGTAAATTGACGCCTTAGGCCAAACTTCATTTAACGCCTGCAAAACTCGTTCTCCACCGCCGTACTGATTGAGATAATCGTGTATAAGAGCAATTTTGGGTTTATCTGCCATAATAAGCTAGTATTATAGCTTACTAAGGAGTAAGTAGCCAAATTGAGGTTAGAATTGTTAAAAGAGCTAGCCCGTTAATTTTATTGAAATTTACGATTTTGTCAATATGTTATTTATCCAAAGGAAAACGACCCGTTAATTGGCCCCGAGTCGTGAACGATGTTAGAACTTTTTATGCTTATACTTGACCCCGCAGATAGGATCAAACGTCTTTATTTGAGATCGTTTGTTAAAGACGCAAAAAGATCTTTCATCATTTTATCTCCCGTGTTATCGCCCGGTTTGCTGTTTTCCATTGCTTTCCAGTCAGCTGTCAGCGTTGGATCGTTTATTTCCTTGATCAAACTATAAACTTCCAACGAAGATTCTTGATTCATCTGATTGCTAGTGAAAAGTGTCAGGATTTTAATCTTCTTGCCGGCAGTAGCAATTTTTTTCTCGGCTGCTGCTTGGGCAGCTTTGGCTGTAGTAGCATTTTTCTCAGCCGTTGTTAAAGCCGATTGTGATGCAGACAAATCATTTTTAAGTTTGCCAGTTTGGCTGTAAAACCATCCAGATGTCCCAATAAAGACCACCATTAAAATTGTAGCAATAATTCCCCAAATTTTCATTTTTTCACCTCCTTAATTTATTTATAAGGATTTTCTTTTACAAAATAATTATTTAGCCCTCATATTTAGAGTAGCACGTATTTTGGAAGTTTTGCAAGTTATTAAAGGTACTGTTGTCTTATTGAAGGTGCCGAAGATTGAGGCTAGAAATCGTGACTTCGAGTCGTGGCCGATGTTAGAACTTTTTATTTAGTCTTATAACTTAGCATTTTTTTCTTTATACAGATAGCTTGAAGTAACTTGAGAATCTTCTTTTATTTTATTCAGAGGGTGTTTTTCAAAGACATCAATAATATCATCGGCTACCAGATGGGTATAGCGAAAGTAGCTCTGCACCGATGTACCTAGTCGGCGAAGATTGCAAGGACACGATGGACAATCCCCCCCCTAAATAAACTGAACTCACCTGAAGAAATTTCAGAGCCACGAAAGGAGATTAGTATTACCCCCAATTAAATATGGTACAATTTTATCAACTCGAAATGAAAATTCACTACACAAAACATGCCTTCAAAAAACAAGAAATTCTGAAAGAACTTGGTTGTGATATCCGCTTTGAAACTGTGGAAGAAACTATTAAGAATCCCCAAGTTACAGGTAAAACTAAACAAGGTCAGCCGACCGCTATTAAATTTCTAGACGACAAGCATATTTTGCGAGTTGTTTACGAAGTAAGAAGTGGTATAATTACCGTGATAACATTTCATATTGCAAGAAAAGGCCGTTATGGAATCTGAAGTTTCGGAACTAAAATACGAACCAGAAGACGATATCCTTAATGTCTTCTTCTCAAAAAACAAGGTGGATGATTCTTATGATGTAGAACCTCACGCCATCCTACATGTAGATAAGGAAGATAAACCAGTCTATCTGGAAATTTTTGAAGCCTCTAAAAACTTCAACGTCACCCTAAGAAGCCTCCCCGAGAAAATAAAGGAACGATTCTTCGCTTCAGTTTAAATTCTCAAACTAAAAAAGCAAGCACACCTTTTAAGTATATCCCTGATTGATGTATTTCTTTATAGGTTGTCCGTATTGACAATTGTTTGCAAAAAAGTAAAAATAAGTTGTCCTTTCAATCAAAATTGGCTAGATTGAGATAATCGTGTACGAGAGCAATCTTTGGCTGATTTTTCATTGAAGGTTATTATATCCTGAAAGCAGGTTTATAACCAAATAGTGGTATTTAAAGGAATTATTTTTCTTTACTCGGAGCTTTTTTAAAAAAGCTTGCCCTTCTATTAACAAAACTTAACCTGCGGGCGACTTTAACAGCAATTTCTTCTTCTAGTTTTTTCTGGCATTCCTTGTCAGGACAAACATAAAGAACCGATTTTATTGTCGAAGCGTTCACCAACGTAGTTTTTTCACTCTTCTTTATTCTTTCCTTACCACAACGTACACAAGGATTAGTTTCAAAATCCATAAAATTCAATCCTTGGGCAGGTTAAGAAAGTCTTAGAAAATTAATATCTTCGTTTTGGACCGCGGTCACTAAAACCGCCACTTCCGCCACGATTAAAACCACCGCTCGGTCGCTCTTCCCGTGGTTTTGCTTCATTAACAACTATATTTCTGCCTGAAAGTTCTTTACCATTTAGTTCTTGAATCGCTTTTTCTGCTTCTTCATCTGTACTCATTTCCACAAAAGCAAAGCCTTTGGAATTACCACTGAACTTATCTGTAATCAAGGTAGCTGATTCCACCTTGCCAACTGTGGCAAAAAGCTCTTCAACCTGCGCTTGAGTTACTTCATAAGCCAGTGAGCCTACAAAAAGTCGTTTAGCCATGTTTTCCTTTCTAGCAAAACTAACACGTCTGCTTTGCGCTTAACTTCTTCTTCATTGGGAAAACCAAAGAGGGTAGAAAATTAAGGATATTCTATATTTGTATATTACCATAATAAAAAAAATTACGCAATAACCCAATTTAACCCATGCTTTTATATACTTCGAGCGTTTGTTCGGCCAAGTTTTTCCAAGAGTATTTTTTCACCTGCTCAAATCCCTTTTTTATCGATTGAATCCTGAATTCTGAATTATGAATTACGAATTGGATTTTATCGGCGATATCTTTTGGTTTCTTGGGATCAAAATAAACCGCCGCCTCACCATAGATTTCCTTGAACACCGGGATATTCGAGCAGACGAGTGGGCAACCTGCTGACATCGCTTCAATCCCCGGCAAACCGAATCCTTCGGAAAGTGAAGGAAAGACAAACATTTCGGCCAGTTGATAAAGAACCGCCAAATCTTCATTGGGCACAAAACCAGTAATAATTAGGCGATTATCGACACCTTTCTCTTTGGCCTTTTCTATCAACCTTTCTACAAAAACATTGCGGCTCCCAACATAAACTAAATAAATATTTTTATCTAACTGCGCCAAGGCCGACAAAAGACTATCCAGATTTTTATAAGGAAAGGCGTTGCCCACATAAAGAATAAAAGGCTTTTGTATCCCGTGGGTGGCTAGGATTTGTTTTTCTCTGCCCTCGGATATTTCTTGCTTGGTAGCTTCGCCAAAGATTTCATCCGCTGCTTCAGGAGTGACAACAATTTTTTCTGCCTGCAACGCAAAGGTTTTGCCCAACTTCTTTTTGATAAAGCGGGAGGGAACAAAAATCTTTCTCGCCCGCCCAACTGCCACCCGGACACTAACTTCGTAACCAAGGTGCTTCAAAAAGTAAATCGGCAAACTGCGGGTAGTTGAAGATTTTCCGGCAAACTCGCTTTTGATAACATCGTGGATAGTCACGACAAATTTTCCCGGATATAAAAGCGGAATGTTAAAATGTGGAAAATGAACTAAATCCGGCTTCAACTTGGCCAAAACCGCCGGCAGCAGCACCTGCTCTTTTAAAGAGTACCAGTGGGCATCAGCTAAAATCTTTTTGAAATTAGCAGCGTCTGGATTAAACAGATGGAAATTCGCTTTTCTTAAAATAACAAGATATTCATTTTCACGATCTATTTTTTCAAGATTTTCTAAAAGTTTTTCTGTATATTTACCGATTCCGGTCCCTTCAGGACCATAAGATCTAGCATCTATAGCAATCTTCATAATTTTGGTACTCCGAAATTACGTCACGCTTTAGCGGGTCATTTTTCTGCTCTTTCATTAGCAGCTTTTTTGGGCAGTTAATCCTTTATAGATGTTTAAAGTCTCCAATGCAAGAGATTTCCAAGAATATTTACCAGCTTGAATATGGCCTTTTTTAATTAAAGACTCTCTCAAATCAGGTTTATTTAACAACTCATTGATTTTGTTAGCCAAGTCTCGAGGGGATTTTGGATTAAAATATAATGCTGCATCAGCGTAAACTTCTCTGAATACTTCAATATCAGAGCAGATAACAGGGCAATCGCTCGCCATTGCTTCCACACCAGGCAAACCAAAACCTTCAGAAAGCGACGGGAAAACAAGACATTCAGCAGACTTGTACAAAATCGCCAAATCGCTGTCAGGCACATAACCAGTAATTATCAGAGATTCCTTAACCCCAAGTCTCTCTGCTGTGGCAACTAATCGATTAACAAATACGTTTCGCGAAGAAGTGTAAACGAAATAAATTTTTTTATTAATATTCCCCAGAGCCTCCAAAACAATGGGAACGTTTTTGTAGGGAAATGCGTTACCAATGTAAATAATAAATGGTTTTTTTACTTTGTAACGAGAGAGAACCTCTTGCAAGATCCCAGCGTCTGGTTTTTCAGGGTTTTTAGTGAACACTTCATCCGGCCCGGCATAAATTTTAGTCACCTTATGTTCGCCAACCCCAAACCGACTAATTAACTTCCTCTTTGTACTCTCCGAACCGGCAATTATTTTTAGCGAGTTTTTTATTGCCTTTTCAAAGACAAAATTATAAATTGTTTGCTTTGCCAAATAAGCCAGTGGATTTCCGATATTTGAGGCTTGTTTTCCAAACTCAATCTTAGTGAGATCGTAAATGGTGACAATATAATTACCTCTCCAAAAAAGCGGAATGTTAGGGGCTGGGAAATGTACAAGATCAGGTTTTATTTTTTCTAACGCTCTCGGTATAAGTAATTGTTCCTTTAGTGAATACCACCTAGCATCGACAAGAATTTTTTTAAAATTAGCAGAGTCTGGATTGAATAAATGAAAGTTTGCTTTTCTTAGAATAATAAAATATTCATTCTCCTTATCCATCTCCACTAAGTGAGTGAGTAGCTTTTCAGTATACTTACCAAGTCCAGCCCCTTCTGGTCCGTAAAATCGGGCATCAATAGCAATTTTCATAATTTTTAAATTTTAAACAAACAAAAAAATATATTTGAATTTGATTGTATAATAACTTAGCAAAATGGACAAATTAAAGCTAATTATTTTAGTTCTACCTTTTTGGCTTATTTTTTATTCAGCCATTCCTCCTTTTCAAACCCCTGACGAACAAGGACATTACAACTTTGTCCAAAGTCTAGCGGATTTAAATTACCCATCTTTTCCTAAAGCTGAAAAAAAATGCGACTCTTCAGAAGTCAGGGACGTAACGAATTATTATGAGGGTAATAAAATTCCTTTTAATGAACAGAGGATCGTGGGAAAAACAAATATAATACCTAACCAAAAGTATTTCGAAGAAATAAATTGTACTGCCCAAGCTAATCACCCACCATTATATTATGCAACATCTGCAATTTTTTATAAAACTGCAACTATCTTAGATTTTTTTGGGACGACAAGATTCTATTTTACTAGACTTTCATCCCTAGTCTTTTATATTATTTTCATTATATTTGCCTACAAATCTTTTTCCTTACTTTTTTCAAGAAAAACCAGCCTATTCTTGTCAATTACAGTGGGAATCCAACCGACTATACTGATGTTAGCTGTCGGAATTAACCCTGAAATTGCTGCAGTTTCTTTGGCAACTGCAAGTTTTTACTTTATCATCAAATATTTAAAAGCCGGTGCATTCACATATCGAAACATATTATTTTTGGCCTTGCTTTCGGCGGGAGCTGTTCTATCGAAACTCACAGGAGCAATTGTTATCCCGTTTTTCTTATTTTCAATCCTTATTTCCAACTCAAAAGTAGTAACTTCAATTAAAAAAACGCTTGTTTATTTATTTTTGATGCTTTTTTTTATTTCCCCCTGGTTGCTACTAAATTGGAAAGTAAATTCAAAGCTTGCTCTAGATAATTTAGATTTTATTTACCCGAAAAATTTAAGAGCCCCTATTAGCCATAAGGAAATGGTCATTGGGGTTTTAAAAGACTTTAGGAACGCTTTTTTAACTATCCCAGGGCGAATAGGCTGGTTAGATACACCATTATTTAGCTTCTTAGCCGGTTCGGAGGTAATTGTGCTCTTTTTTTCATTCATAATTGGGATTTTTGCAACTTTAAAAGCAGGAATAAAAACAGTTACAGGAAAAATTCTTTCGGCTAGTATTGTTTTTGTTCTTGCTGTTTTGATCTTTAACCTTTATCTTGCAATAAGTATGCAACTTAAACTTGGTATTGGCGGACTTCAGGGAAGATATTTTATTATCGGTACTGTTCCTTTCCTAATTGTAACTACGTATGGTCTAGCTAAACTAGTAAGAGTTTCTGATGAGACTACTTCTAAGGTCATTTTAAATATAAGCATCCTTATATATTTTATTTTTGTTTTATTTAACTTTATCCCTAGGTATTATGTCTAAAATATTAAAACAGAAAATAAGGCAAATTTTTATAGTTTTGTTCGTTTTATCACCACTCTTTTTGATTTTTCTATATGGGATTCCTCTTATTAATTCACCTACTATTTCAGGCTTTACAGAAAGATGCTACAAACTAGATAGTCTAAAAAGCTATTTAGCTTGTACTGATACAAGTACAAAAAAACTAGTTGGTTTCAGTTATTTCGAAAAGATTATTGGTTCTATAAACTCATTATTTTACCCATTCGGTTATTTATTTATGACGTCCTTTCTTTTGACGATTGCTGCAGTTATTTTAATCAATTTATTTAACGATAAAATAGCTAAGGATAACTTTTTTTAGGGAGAATAAAGCAGCTGGAATAAAACTAAACAAAGTAAAGGGAATTAGTAGAAGCCATTTAATCCCACAATTTTTCTTAAAATAGTAAAGTAAACTTTGGTTCCAAATTGTTTGCCTTTTGAAAAAGTTTAATTGGCTTGTGCTCTCACCTACTTTATGGCTTACAACCGTTTTTGGATAGTACACAATTTTGAAGCCTGCTGCCTTCGCTCTTTTTTCCAAATCAGTCTCCTCGAACCAAACGAAAAAGTTTTCATCAAAAAGTCCGACTTTTTCGAAAACCTCTCTTCTAATTAAAAGTGCCGAACCCATTAGGTGGTCAGCTTCTTGAGGTTTATTATAATCATAATTCGGATAAACTAAGCTTCCAATCCAAGGCAGCCGATGCAGTCTTAATAAAATTAGGATCTGATTAAACAAACCTGGAAAATAAGTCATTTCTTTCTGAAGACTACCATCAGCATTAACAAGTTTTGGTCCAATAATCCCAATTTTATTATCTCTCTCTATTTGTTCGATGAGCAAATCCAATCCCTTAATAACTATTGCATCAGGATTTAATAAAAAAACATAAGGACTTTTTGACTGTTTGATTCCGATATTATTTGCCGCCGCAAATCCTAGGTTCTTCTTATTTTCTATTAACTTAACAGAATTAAATTTTTTTACCTTCTCTACTGTCTTATCCCTAGAGGCATTATCAACCACAATAAATTCATCTACTAGATTTCTGTATTTGAAAACAGATTCCAAACAAGAACTGATCGTTTCAGCAGAATTGTAGGTAACAATAACAATAGAAATTTTCATATATCCAAACGATAATCTGAATGTTCTAGTGAAAGATTCTTATTATAGAAAGGGTCTCCATTCTGTAAAAAGTTTTTCCATTTTTTGCCAAAATAATCGATTTCCCTTTGAAAATTTTTCAACTCCTCGCCTTTATATTCGTAACCTCTTGTCGCCGATTCTTTATGATAAAGGTGTGCATACGAAGTAATTACTATTGAATAATTTTTACCTCGTACTTTTAAACAAAGGTCGATGTCACTAAAGGAAACTTTTATATTCTCATCAAAACCGCCGATTTCTTCAAAAACTTTCCGCTTCATCAGCATCACAGCAGCAGATACAGCCGACACATCTCTGATTGCCACTAAATTACCCCAGCAGCCTTGATGCCCCTTTGGAAATCCTTGAAACACACTTCCGGCAATGCCACCAAGACCTACCACCACGCCAAAGTTTTGAACTGTGTTATTAGAAAAAAGTAGTTTTGGGGCGACAATGGCTACACTTTCTTCTTGAGCTATCTGAAGCATCGATTCTAGCCAATCAAAAGTGATCACTTCAGTGTCATTGTTTAGAAATAAAAGGTAAGGATTTTTCGTTTTTGAGACAGCAAAATTATTTATTGAAGAATAGTTAAAAGGCTTATCGTACTCCAAAATTTTTATCTTAGGATTTTTGGAAAGCTCCTTAAAATATTCTAAAGTTGGTTCTTCTTTGCTTCGATTATCGACAATTATTATTTCAAAATTTTGATACTCACTTTTGAGAACTGATGATATACATTTTTCAAGGTAATCTTTTTTATCGCAGGTAGGAATAATAATGGATACTGCTGGATTTTCTAAAAGTTTCCTTTTCAATCTATAGATTCCTGAATGTACGGTTTCTTCAATCGTACCTTCAATCTTATTTTCCTCTAAATAAGCTTCCAGGGCCTTCTTTCCTGCCTCTTCCGCATAACTTTTTTCAAAGAAGGAAGTAGCCGTAGAACCCCTTGTTTTTCGCCAACTGTAAAGAACAGCAGGGATATGGGAGATATGTTTAGCTGCTTTTGTCGCTCTGAGATACAGATCGTAATCTTGAGCACCATCAAAACCTAAACGAAAACCACCAACTTGATTAAACAAACTAGCAGAAATAACCGTTAAGTGGTTTATGTAGTTGAAAGAAGTCAAAAGATGAGGAGACCAGTCAGGCTTGAAGTATGGTTCCACCCGCTTTCCGTCAAAACCTACCTTATCCTCATCAGAGTAAATGAAATCAGCTCCTTCTTTATTTATCATTTTTGCTGCTTCAAAGCAAGCATTCGGACGAAGAAGATCGTCATGATCTAAAAAAACAAAATAATCTCCTTTCGCCATAGCCTCTGCTTCTTTTAGATTTCCGGCAATTCCAAGATTTTTCTCAAGAGATCTAAACTTTATTCTTTTGTCGCTTCTTACTAAATCTTCAATAAATTTTTTGGTTTCATCTTTAGATGCATCTACAATGCACCATTCCCAAAAGGGATAAGTCTGACCTAAAACTGAATCGTAAGTTTCTTTGAAAATTGCTGGTGAAACATTAAAAGTAGCAGTCAATATAGAGAAAAGTGGCCTTTTATGAAAAATTTTCGATTCCCTTGCCTGTTTGTTAAAATCAAAATTCTCATTTTTCTCTATCCAGTCAAAATAAAGCTGTTTCTGTCCCTTTCCCTTTTTCTTCAAAAAATAGGCTACCTTTACCAAAAGCGCCTTGAAACCTTGATACCTCAGAACAAAAATTGCTTTTTTGAAATATGGTATTATCTCCATTTTAGTGTAGGTGCTTATTGGAAAATTCTAGGAAGGCTTCTTTCCAATCTCTAATTATAATCCCGTTTTTTCTTGCTTTTGAGATAGAAAGCACACAATATTTGGGAGGCTCTGACGGCCTTTTATAATCAGATACTTTCATCGGTTTAATATTTACAGCTAGTTTCTTTTCTTGCACGATTTCTTTTGCCCAATCATATCTTGAAGCTTGGCCTTCATTTACAAGGTGAAATATACCCTCAGCTTTTTTCTCAACTAATCCTTTGATCGCTTTTGCTAAATCGAGGTTGTATGTAGGAGTTGCTACCTCATCGTCAACAACTTTTAAAAAGCCTTGTTCCTTAGCTTTATTTATGATCTTATTGGGAAAATTATTTTTAGAACCAGATCCGTAAAGCCAAGAGGATCGAACGATCAAACAATCCTTACCTAAAATTTCCTGGCAAAACTTTTCACCGGCAAGTTTTGATTTTCCATAAGGATTGATTGGATTTGGTTTGTCATCTTCGGTGTAAGGAGCTTTCTTCTCACCATCAAAAACTTCATTAGTGGAAATATAAACTACCACCGAGCCGATGGATTTTGCTGCTTCGCAGATATTTTTTGTTCCCTCTCCGTTTACTTTCATTGCCCCTGCTGGGTCATCAGCTGCCGCGTCTACATTTGTCCACGCTGCGCAGTGAATAATTAAATTGGGTTTTTCTCTACCAATCACCTCTTGGACTTGCTCTTTGTTTGTTATATCCAGATTGTGAGTATCAGTGGTAATAACCTCCCAGTCTTTTTCAAAGACTTTAACAAGCTCTTGCCCAAGCTGTCCGTTTGCTCCGGTAATTAATACTTTCATCTTTTCTGATATTGTTTTCGATAATACTCCAAATACTCACCGCTTTTTATTTTCTTCCACCAATCTTGATTACTTTTATACCAGTCAATTGTGAGTTTTAAAGCCTCGTCAAAACTGTATTTTGGTTTAAACCCCAGCTCTTTTTCTATCTTAGAGCTGTCAATAGCGTAACGCCTATCATGGCCTGGTCTGTCTTTAACTTTCTCAATCCATGAATCGTCTTTCCCCATAATGTTTAATATTTTTTTAGTTAAATCTATATTTGCAATTTCATCGCCGGAACCAATCAAGTAAGTTTCCCCAACCTTTCCTTTTTCTAAGATCAGCTCAATTCCCCGGCAGTGATCCTCCACAAAAATATGCTCCCTGACATTTAACCCGTCTCCGTATAGAGGAGCCTTTTTCCCTTCTATTAGATTTGTGACAAATAAAGGAATTACTTTTTCCGGAAATTGATATGGTCCAAAATTATTTGAGCCATTAGAAATAGTTATAGGAAGTTTATAGGTCTCAAAGTAAGCACGGACAAGATGATCCGCTGCTGCCTTTGAAGCCGAGTAAGGGCTGCGGGGCTTGTAAGGAGTCTCTTCCGAAAACTTTTCTTTTGAATCAAGTTCCAGAGAACCGAAAACTTCATCTGTCGAAACATGATGAAAGCGCTCTACCTTAGCTTTCAAAGCCGCATCCAATAATACTTGCGTTCCAATAACATTTGTTTTTATGAAAACTGCCGGTCCCAAAATTGATCTATCCACATGCGTTTCGGCGGCGAAATTTACTACTATGTTGGCCCCTTCTATAGCCTGTTTAACCGCTTTTTCATCACAAATATTTCCCTTTATAAATTTATATTTCGGATTTTTTTCTGCCTCTTTTAAATTTTCAAGGTTGCCGGCATAGGTTAAACAATCAATGTTTATTATCTCGTCATCCGGGTGATTTTTGAACCAATAGTGAATAAAATTTGAGCCAATGAAACCGGCACCACCGGTTACCAAAATTTTCATAGCTAGATTATACCTTATGACTAAACTTTTGTCTTTAAGATGACAGCCCTAATCGAAAAAGTTTTAACAGAAAAAGAGGACAAGTAAAAATTTACCTGTCCCCAATCGTGCATTCTTAATCCAATAGGCAGTGACAGCATTTAGGTTTCTTTCTTCTCCAATCACTTCGGACTGATTAACGCAATGCCTGCGATAACCAATCCAATCCCAACTGTTTTTCCGATGGTTAGACTCTCCCGAAAGAAAATCACCCCACCTAAAACAGCAGTTAGGATTACAACAGCCGGGACAAGTACCCCGAAGCGAGAGAATTCTTCGCTGGTCGAAAGAACCAAACGCTGGTTAAACAAGTGCCCCAAACCGTTTATTGATCCAGCCACCAAAGCAATCCCTACACCCCAGGTGAGTAATGTACTTAGGCTAAGACTGTTTCGAGCAAACGGCGCCAGAACTGCGACCGTTGCTAAGTTGATCAGAAAAGCGCCCAAGAAAGGATCCTTGATTCCGCTTTTCCGCATCACGAGTTGCCAACCCGCGAAACAAACCCCCACTACTATACACAGAGCTAGGGTTCTCACTGTTGTTCGACCTCCCTTACTTCCGAATTGTGTTTTGAAACAGAGTTGAGCATATTATAGCCTATAGGTCAAATCACTATGACAAGTTTTTCTGGAATTCTTATTTGAACTGTATGCTGAGAACGTTTATTGAAAAGACAATAGTTTTTTGGGGATTACTTAACCAGTCCTTGCTCCAACTCTTCTTGGGTGTATTCAACCTGTTCATCTTTGAGACTAGGGTCATACGGAGGATCGGGATAATTAATTAGCCAGGCTTCTTCTTTCCCAATATTTTTTAGACCGGTGGCAATATTTTTCGGAATAAACAATCTTGAGGGTTTTTCGGAATCTAAAATATACTCTTGCCGTTCGTATTTAACTTTTTCATTCAACTTCTTTGGTTTATAAAGAATTATTTTCATCTTACCCTTGATACAAACGTAGCGGGCGGCTCGAACGCGATGGAGATGGTAGCCTTTAAACGCTCCTGGTTTTGCTGCTGAAAGATAAACAGTGGTTTTCTCGCCGTCTTTAAACAATTCTTGTAAAAAGCCGTTCTCTTTTCCTTCTAAATCGGCGGTTTTAATTTTCTTGGCGCTTTCAATTTTTATTTCTTTAATCATAAATTGTTATCATCGAAATTAGTCAGTTTACCCTCTTTATTCTTTAAAACTTTTCTTGCCCAATAGACGCTTGTCCGATAGAGACTTTCCGCAGTTCCAGCGTCCGACCAAAATCCGCGGAGAATCGCCCAATTTAACTTGCTGGTTTTTAAGTACAGGTTATTAACATCGGTGATCTCTAATTGCCCTCTCTTGGAAGGTTTGATTTTCCTTATGTTATCGAAAATTTTCTTATCGTAAATATAGAGCCCGGTCACTGCATAGTTACTCTTAGGTTTTTTTGGCTTTTCTTCAATTTCAGTGATTTTTTTGTTTGTTTTATCGAAAACAGGCACACCAAAGCGCTTTGGGTCGGTTACTTCCTTAAGGAAAACCAATGCTCCTTCTTTGAAACTTTTGGCTTCTTTAGAAATATCAGCATCCGTGCAATTATCCCCCAAAATCACAGCTATAGAATCGCCGTCAGCGAAGTTCTCACAAAGCCGCAGAGCGTCAGCAATACCGCCTTCCCCATTTTCCTGGTAGGCATATTCCAGGTGTTCCACTCCAAGATTTTCCCCATTTTGTAAAACGCGGATAAAATCACCGGCGTGAGGACCGCCTGTCACCACCATAATATTTTTAATATCCGCCTTCACCAAGGTTTGGATCGGATAATAAATCATCGGCTTATCAAAAACCGGCAAGAGATGTTTATTTGTCGCGTGGGTAAGGGGATAAAGTCTTGTTCCCAAACCACCGGCTAAAATGATTCCTTTCATAGAGCTAATTTTAACATATGAGTAAAATATTCGTATTTGTTTTAAAATAATCTCCTTGATTTTTATTTTAACCTATATTAAAATCTTCGTATGGCTGAAGGTAAAACAAACAAAAAACCAACTAGTCCGCTTTTTCTAGACACTTCCAATCCGGAAGTGATCGAGACATTTCTAAAAATGGGCGTCATTAGTGGTGTAACCACAAACCCCACCATAATGTTTAAAGAAAAGCTGGTTACTAACGAGCGGGAAATAAAAAAACATTCCATCAAACTTGCTAAGTTAATTAGCCCCTATCCTTTAAGCCTGGAAGTGACCAGTAATGATCCGAAAGAAATGATTACTCAAGCCAAAGAGCTTGCCAGTTGGGCAAAAAACGTAGTGGTAAAAATACCTGTTCACGGACCAGCAGGCGAACTTTATTATTTAGAAGTCATAAACAAACTTACAAATATAGGCATAGTTGTAAATTCAACGGCGATTATGTCGCCTATTCAAGGCCTCATGGCCGCTTTGTCCGGCGCCACTTATGTTTCACTTTTCGGCGGCCGAATAGCTAATATCGGTCACGACGCGTGCAATGAATTTAGAAAATTACGGGATTTATTGGACATGCATGCTCCGGAGGCAAAGATAATCGCCGCATCAACACGAGAAGCTTATAATGTGACCGAATGGCTTCTGGCTGGTTGTGATATAGTGACAGTCGTTCCTGATTTGATGAAAATTTTCCTGATTCACCCTTATACAAAAGAGACTGTCCGGATGTTTTTAGACGATGGTGCAAAACTCAAAGGCAAATAAACTTCCCGATTACACACTAAGAGAAAGAGCCACAATTATCACCCAAAGTCCGATGCGAATAACTTTGGCCGGTGGAGGTACCGACGTGCGCTGGTATTCAAAACTAAAAGGAGGGGCTTGGATCTCGGGAGCGATCGATAAATATGTTTTCGTTTTTCTTAACAAGACCGAGGACCCAAAACTGATTAAAGCTTCTCACGGCACCGAAGCGATCATGACCTATGACTACCGGAAAATCCTCAACCCATTAATACGGGAGGCTTTAAAAATTGCCGGCATCACCAAAGGTATCGAGATTAGTACTGCTGCTGATGCCTCGGCCAGAAGCGGGCTTGGTGGATCCGGTGCTTTTGAAGTAAGTCTGCTGAACGCTCTTCACACGTACAAAAGGGAGCATATCTCTCCTCTGGAATTGGCCCAAGAAGCAAGTTCCATTGAAATTGAAAGGCTAAAACACCCTGTTGGACCAAACGACCAATATATTGCCGCTATCGGCGGAATAAATTATTTTGAAATAGACAAAAAGGGTAATGTTTATTGTGAACCTTTAAATCTTCCCCTCCATTCTATCGCCAAGCTTGAAAGCAACATGCTTTACTTTCGAACTGGTATGCAAAGAGACGCCTCGTCTGTTTTGGCTGACGAAAAGAAAAGAACAGAAAAGAAAAAGAGTCAAACATCCAAAGAAGTAATTCAAGCTCTTGACCAAATTAAAGAGCTTGGTCAATATGCTAAAAAATTGCTTCTTAAAAAACATATTGATGATTTCGGTAAGACTTTCCACGAGCATTGGTTGATCAAAAAACGTCTTTCTGATAAAGTTAGCAGCAGTAAAATTGACGAGTGGTATGAGGAAGCGATGAAGGCTGGTGCTTTGGGAGGCAAAATTATCGGTGCCGGCGGCGGGGGGTGGTTAGTTTTCTACGTGCCGGATAATAAAGCTCGCTTCCGAAATCGGATGGCCAAGCTCGGGCTTGAAGAACGAAGGGTTCGATTTGATTGGGAAGGAACGAAAGTTTTAATTAATCTGTCTTAAGAAGGGTTATGTTAAAGTCCTACTACACCAAAGATTATTTGGAAGGAGCAAAATCGCTTATCGATAAGCTTAACGTTGATGAAATCGATGCCACAATCGAAGCTCTTCTAGCTTTAAAGAAACGGGGCGGGCGGCTTTTTCTCTTGGGAGTTGGCGGCGGTGCTGGCAACTGCTCTCACGCTGTAAATGATTTCCGAAAAATCGCAAAGATCGAGTCTTACACTCCAATAGATAATGTATCGGAGCTAACAGCAAGAACGAATGATGACGGCTGGGATAGCGTTTTTGTTGAATGGCTAAAAGGAAGCAATTTAAATAAAAATGACGCGGTGATGGTTTTTTCTGTCGGCGGCGGCAATAAAGAAAAGGATGTCAGTGCCAATATTGTCTCCGCTCTAGATTATGCTAAAAAAATTGGCGCCAAAATCCTAGGGATAGTCAGCCGAGACGGCGGTCACACTAAGAAACTCGCCGACGTCTGTATTATGGTACCGGTGGTTTCTGACAAAATGATTACTCCCTACGCTGAAGGATTCCAAGCCGTAATTTGGCACGCCATAGTCAATTACCCTGGATTTAAAGAAGAGAAGTAAAGATTACCAAATCAAAAAAACTTAGCTCCCCCTATCCTTGACAATCTTCAATTTTAACCTATAATCGCAAGATTACATCTCGCGTATATACTCTAGCGAGTTATAATAGAAAGCTGAAGCTTTCTGCGTCGTTTCACTCCTACGCAAGATTATGCCTCGCAATTGTTTCTCCAGAGCGAGATATAATACACGAAATCTTGAGTTAGCTGCAATTCGAAGAGGAGAGAGTTTTGCTAGAAGAATCAAGCCTAGGAAAAGCTGTTTTGCTTGATCTCGACGGTGTCGCCGTTGAACTAGTAGATCACTTCGGCGAATACGGCGTCTCCCCCCGTCTTCTCCAAGAAGTCAGGATCGTCGGTGGGCTGTCCGAAGTGCTGGAGAATCTGGTCGGTTTGGGATTCATTATCGTCGGTATCACCAACCAACCGGACATCGCCCGCGGCAAAATCACGCCGGAATTCCTGGATGAGAAGCACGCAGCGGTCCAAAGGATGTACCCGCAGATCCAGGACATTTTTGTCTGCACTCACACGGAAACCGACTTGTGCGATTGCCGCAAGCCAAAGCCTGGGTTGCTGCGCCAGGCGGCTAAGAAATACAACATAGACTTCGCAGGGTCATGGGTGATTGGCGACTCCCGAGCGGACATCGAGGCCGGAACTTTGGTTCATGCCCGGACCATCTTCCTACAAACGCCGTACAATTGCGCGGATCCTGCCATCGACAAGGCAACGACGGTTGCACCATCAACCCTCAAAGCACTGAAGCTGATTGTCGATCTCGAAAGAGGCCGCGCTAACCAGAGCGACAGCTAGATTGGTTTATTACGCACAGGAGCCAACGTGATTTCACGCTTGGCTCCTTCTCGTTTTCATTTATTTACGCCAAATCTCAATTTTTGGAAATGAATTATTCCCTTTAAAAGAAAGAAACCGCGAATTGCTCCGCGGTTTCAAAATGATTCCAACTGGTTAGCCGTTACTTTAGGAAAAACCAGTCTTTAGGCAAACTTCCGTTGGATGCATAGATATCGTTTGCCCTTGCTCCCGTGCAATCCAGTGGACCGTTATCCCATCTTCGGAAAAGGCCGCCCGCTTCTGGTATTAAGAGCGAGGCTACAGCCACATCCCAAATACTTTGCTGCATGTGAACAGCTTGGTCAACCTTCCCTTCCGCCAATCGGGCAAGAGCCAATGCAGTCGAACCGGTGACCCAATGGCTCCTAGTTCCTTTGATCAACGCTACTTCGATATCCATCCTATCGTAAAGCCAGACGATATCCATCCCTATGTTGATCAGTGATTCTTTGTGCTTCTTGACCTTCTTAGATACATGGATCTGTTTTCCATTGACAAAGGCGCCACCGCCCTTGACAGCCCAGAAAAGCTCTCCTGTTGGCGGGCAGAGAGTAAGACCCATCACCGCCTCACCATCAACGAAACGGGCAAGACTGATCGACCAATCAACCAGTCCGTGGGCAAAGAAGTTCGTGCCGTCTATCGGGTCGATAGTCCAGAAAGTGCCGGCCGGCATTCCCCCTGATTCCTCAGCGACGATGGAGTCACTTGGGAAAGTAGCCCTGATCCACTCTTTAAGCATCTCTTCAACAGCTTTATCCGCTTCGGTCACGGTCCCAGGGTCGGTTGTTTTCTGGATCAGAACAACGCCTTTTTCCCAATAACCCAGGGCTGTTTCCCCTGCTTTAGAGATAGCTTCCTTTGCCTGTTCTAAGATAAATCTGTCATCCATTTTCATCTACCCTTCAAAAATCCGTCGGCAAGAAGGAGAATAAGCCGTGATCCTCCATCGTCGATCGGCAGCCCCACATCGGGAACAGTATCGCCTGTACGGGCAGCGTGTACAGCAACGTTCCAAGGAATAAGCACCGGTTTTATTTTTTCTGTATCCTCAAGACTCTGGTGTGTTGGCGATAGACTAAGGGCAAGAAACATGTGACATCGCTTTGCACCGTTATTCCCGGGTGTACGAGAAACAACCCGAGCAGTCTGTGGAACATGAGTTCCTAGGTAGACAAACCTCTCTGCAGCCCATCCAGTTTCACTGCTGAACTCATCAGCTGCTGCCTGCTCGGGCGTTTGTCCTTCTTTGATACTCCCGGCGGTGACTTGGAGATCACGTCCGTTTGCCACGTGATCTTCTTCTATTAGAACCGCCTGCCCATCATCCGTGCGGCCAACAACTTGTACGTAGTCGGGCTCACGGATAATCGAGAACTCAGAAGTCACCTCAGGAGGATCTGACTTGTGATGAACTGTCCAGATCTCCGCACCCAGGTACGGCGTCGATCCATTATCACGCTTCTCAAGGATCTCCCAACCGCTGTTATCTCGGTTCCCCATGGGATCTCGCTCCTCTCATCTACCAAGCGTTGACGGAAGTTATATAGGATTCATTATAATTATATCAGGCTTGCCTGAAACAAGCTCGCCTGATGTAATCTCTGGCGAGATTATAGGATATAATGTCAAAGCTGTCAATCAGATCAGGGGAATCTCTTGAATTATGCTGTGATTAGACCGGCTTCATAGTCTCTGTTGGCTTTTTCCAGCTTTTCTATGTTACCGATATCAACAAAATAACCTTCCATGGGAAAGGCGTATATCTTTTTTTTATCTACCAGCAACGCCGGGAAAACATCCTTACCAAAATCCACCCCGATTAAATCGGGGTCAACCGTTTCACCTTCTTTAATATAATCAAAAATAGCTGGTTCGAAGATATAAAATGCGGCATTTGCCCAAACAAAATCCTCTGTTAGTTCTTCTGGTTTTGGTCTTTCTTTAAACTCGGTTATTTCTCCTTCTCGATTAAATAGAATCATACTTTTTGGATCCGGGCCAAACCTTTTGTAAATGCAAATTGTGGCAAAGGCCCCCTTTTCCCGATGGTAATCCAACATCTTTTTGACATCAACCACCCTTATACTGTCTCCATAGGTAACGATAAAGGTATCGTTTATTTTTTTCCGGGCTAGCGTTACTGCCCCGGCGGTACCTAGTGGAATTTCCGGATCTTCGAACGTGTACTCAATGTTGACGCCAAATTTTTTCCCATCACCAAAATAAGAAGTGATAGTTTCAGGTAGGTAACAGAGGGCAAAAATTAACTCTGTGAATCCGTATTTCTTGAAAAGATCGAGGTTGTGTTCCAAAACCGATCTGTCGCCGACCTTCACCATCGGTTTGGCAATTTTGTCGGTCAGTGGGCGCAGTCTTTCCCCTTTTCCCCCGGCAACAATTACAACCTTCATAATTTTAATAAATTACTAAGATAAATTAATATTTACTTTATTAATTATTAATTACCTTTTAATTTAATCATAACTATCCTGATTAATAATTACTCTTTAATAATCTCAATAATTTCCTTTGGTTTTTTTACAACGAAGTCCGGCTTCACCCCACCAAGTTTTTCTTCAAGGATGGAAAGGTAGGCCGCTTCTAGCAGGTTGGCCAGCAGAATCGTTTTAACCCCGGCTTTATAACCGGCTATCACGTCATTAACCCCATCCCCCACCATCCAACTTTTCGCCAAATCAATGTTGAATTCTTTTTCAGCCTCTTTGAAAAACTTAATTCCTGGTTTTCGGCATTCACACTTCATCCTGTATTTTTCAATAGAAGCAAACGGGTGGTGAAAGCAATAATATTCCTTGTCCAAAACAACGCCTTCTTCTTTCAATTTGCTTATAAACTTTTCCCGTATCTCTTCAAACATACTTTCTGTCATTTTTCTAATACCGATTCTTGGTTGATTAGAAACCACAATTAATAAGTATCCCAACCCTTTTAGGTATCTTAAAACTTCCCCGATATCTGGCGTAAGCTCTACCTGATCCGGCTTACTCACAGTATCTATTGTTTCAGCATCTTCATAATAGGCCAGTTTAATAATTGTTCCATCACGATCGAAAAAAACCGCTTTTTGTTTCATAATCAAAAATTTTACCACTAATTAACAAAAAAAGCTTGCTTCCTTTAGCTTTGATACTATATGATATGTATTCTGATTTCTATTTTTTACTATGTCCCGCTCAAGCGTGACTTAATTCGAAAAAATATTTTATTAAGAAAAGGGTAATTTCAAATTATGAAATGCTTAGTTACAGGCGGAGCTGGTTTCATTGGGTCGCAATTAGCAGATTTTCTACTTGACCAAGGTCATGAGGTTTCTGTCATTGACAACCTAAGTTGGGGCAAAAAAGAATTCCTTTCTCACAACTCCAAAAATCCAAAGTTTAAATTCATAAAACTGGATCTTCTGGACAAAGATAGTCTAACTTCGGCAATACAAAAAGATACAGATACTGTTTTTCACTTAGCTGCCAATTCTGACATAATGAGAAGCACTACCGATCCAGAGATTGATCTGAAAAATACAACGATAGCCACTTTTAATCTTTTAGAAGCAATGAGGGCTAAGAGAGTAAAAAGAATTTTTTTCACCTCGGGAAGTGGTATTTATGGAGATGTAGGAGACAAATACACGGATGAAGCTTTTGGGCCGCTTTTACCTATCTCGATGTATGGAGCTTCGAAATTATCCGCCGAAGGAATGCTTTCCTCTTTTGTTAATCTTTTTGATATGCAGGCTTGGATCTTGCGCCCTGCCAATATAATCGGACCAAGAGCAACTCACGGTGTGATTTTTGATTTCATAAACCAGCTAAAAGAGAATCCTAAAGAATTGAAAGTATTGGGGGACGGCAGCCAGAGCAAATCTTATCTTTATGTTTCCGATGTGATTGCTGCCATTTATCTAGTTTGGCAAAAATCAAAAAAACCAGTAAATATTTACAACATTGCTTCGGATTCTTTCATCACCGTTAAAGGAATCGCCGATGTTGTGACTGAAGAGATGGGATTAAAGAGTGTGAAAATAAATTATACCGGCGGAACAAGGGGTTGGAAAGGCGATGTTCCAATTGTTCGTTTAACTAATAGAAAAATTGAAAACCTTGGCTGGAAAGGCAATTACACTTCCAAAGAGGCGGTAAGAAAAACAACTAGAGTTTTACTAGGGAAGGACAAATGAAGTTTGGAATTATTGGAGCAGGCCCCTCCGGACTTGCCACATCCCTTTTCCTCAAAGAAAAAAATTTAGTTTTAGAAAAAGAAGATCGTCCTGGTGGCCACGCTGGCTCTTTTACGGATCAAGGCTACACTTTTGATTACGGTCCTCACATCCTCTTCTCAAAGAATAAAGAGATCTTAAATTTTATCGTTTCCTCACTTGGAAAAAATGTCAAAAAAAGAAAAAGGTGCAACAGGATCTCCTACAAAGGACGGTTAATTAAATATCCCTTTGAAAACGACCTTCATTCGCTGTCACTTCAAGACAACTTTGAATGTCTAAGAGATTACGTTTTTAATCCTTTTAAGGAGCAGTACAAAACCCCTAAGAACTTAGAAGAATGGTTGCTAGCAAAGTTTGGGAGATCTATCTGTAAGAAATATCTATTCCCTTACAACAGAAAGGTTTGGAATATTCCTGTTAGCGACCTTTCAATGATTTGGTCAGAAAGAATTCCTGACCCTCCTGCTGAGGATATAATCAAATCCGCCTTGGGGTTCGAAACTGAAGGGTATCTTCACCAACTCTATTACTATTATCCCCTCCGTGGAGGTTACCAAGCAATATCTGAAAGTTGGGCAAAAAAGGTAAGACCGATCTACAATTTCGAGGTGAAAAAAATTGAGAAAACAAAGAAGGGTTCATTTTTGGTAAGCAACGGAAAAGAAACTTTTGAATTTGGACAGTTGATCTCCACAATGCCAATTCAAGAATTGATTAAGATATTATCGATTAGAATTCCAAACGAAGTAAAAAAAGCAATCGAGGGTTTAGTTGTAAACCCTATGTATCTTGTTTCTCTTGGAATAAAAGGAGAGGATAAAAATAAATTCACCGCTCTATATTTCCCTGAGGAAGATTTTTTACCGAATAGAATTTGTTTCCCAAAGACTTTTTCAGAATATAATGCTCCCTCTGACTCTTACAGCATCCAAGCAGACATAACCTGTTCAAAAGACTCGGCTATTTGGAAGAAAAGTGACGATGAGATCTTGAAAGAGGTCAAAGATGGGTTAAAAAGAAAAGGTATTTTAGCAAAAAACTCTGAAATTGTTTACGAAAATGTTCGGAGGACAAAATATTCTTATGTGGTGTATGACAAAAAATACGAAAAGAATGTTAGAATCATCCGAAGCTGGTTTCCTTCTCAAGGAATCCACCTCGTCGGCCGTTTCAGCTATTTTGAGTATATAAATATAGATGCGGCAGTTAAAAGGGCTTTAGAATTTGCAAGCTTGATAAACGGAGGCCCGGCAACATTATCAAACGGTGAAATAAAAAAATGAAAAATTTTGAAAATGTCTCGGTTGTAATGATAAGCAGAAATGAGGAAAAAGCTGTTGCCAAAGTTATTTCGAATATCAAACGTGATGTCCCTGGATCTGAAATTCTGTTGGTTGATAGCTCAACTGACAACACACCAAAAATTGCAGAAGAGCTTGGAGCGAAAGTTATACGTCAGCTTCCCCCAAAAGGTTATGGGCCCGCGATGGAGGTAGGCTTATTAACCCCTAAACGAGATATCATCGTGACCCTTGATTGCGACGACACATATCCGACGAATATGATCCCCGTTCTGGTTAAAAAAATAAATGACGGCTATGACGTTGTGGGAACTTCTAGGATCAGTGCAGGAAAACCTAAACATATGCCCAGTGTAAACTATCTAGCAAATAAACTTGTGAATCTAGCAGCATCAATTGTTTTTCTCCGAACAATAAAAGACGGCCACTCGGGGATGCGGGCTTACAGACGAAGTGTTTTACATAAAATAAATTGGTGGATGTCAGGAGAATCCCTTCCCCTCCTCCCGAAAATAGTAATAGGGGCAAAGGGAAATGCTCTACCCGTTGAGCTCTTGTTAAAACCAATAAGTCTTGGTTATAAATGTATTGAAATCTCAATACCTTACCGCCAAAGAGCTGGTCAACCAAAAATGGAAAAAATAAGCAGTTTCATATGGTCGTTTATCAGGATAGTTACGTCAAGGTTTTCTGCTTGAATTATGTTTGATTTAGAGCAATACGAATATTTCGAAGATCTAAATTTGGGGTTAACAAAATATACCCCTAAAAAGAAGTTAATTTTAGATGTTGCCTGTGGGCAAGGGACGTTAGGTGAATACTATCGTAAGAAAGGAAATGTAGTTTGGGGTATTGATTGGTCTAAAGATACCATCGAAGTTAACAATCAGCGATTGGATAAGTATATTAATGAAGATATAACTAATTTCGAAAAAGTCAGAAAGAGTTTAGGAAAAAGAAAATTTGACGTCATTGTTTTTGCTGATGTCCTCGAACATATTTACGATCCAATTGGTACACTTAAATTTTATCTGGATTTCCTGAAACCAGATGGTAAAATTTATATTTCAGTACCAAATTTTGTAGTTTTTAATACGCGCCTACAATTACTATTTGGAAATTTCAATTATTGGTTAGCCGGTACTCAGGAGAAAACTCATGTCCGCATATTTACACAAAACAACTTAAAAAAGTTAGTTAAAGAATCTGGGCTGCAACTTGAGAAACTAGATATAACTCCTGGAATAGCCCGCTGGGTACAACATATGTTGCGTAATCGATTTACGGGGTCTTATGACAAATTTGACCGACAGGCGATAATGAAATCAAAGCTCTATACACTTTATAATAAATATCTCTACCTGCCGGAGTACTGGATTTGTCGCCTTATTCCTGGCCTTCTTGCCTATCAATACATTGCGGTTGCTAGTATGAAATCAAAAAAACCAAGGAAAAACTAGATGTCCAGCAAAACCAATCAAAAACAATTTAATAAATTTGGAAGGATTGTTCTTGCAATGCCAGTTTATAACGAAATAGAAGCAATAGAAGAAGTGGTAAGAAAAAATTTCTTCTATATAAGTCAAATTCCAAATAGCGATTTAATAATTTCAGAAGATGGAAGCACGGATGGGACAAAAGAACTGTTAAAAAAACTGCAGAAAGAGCTTGGATTTACGTTACACTCTTCTCTTACCCGAAAAGGAGCTTCCCGCGGTATTAAAAATGCCCTAAAATTTGCTTTAGAAGCAGGTGGGGATATCATTCTAATTTCAGATTCAGATAATCAGCACGAGCCAAGCGATTTTAATTTGCTGCTGAAGAAAATAGATCGGTTTGATATGGTGGTTGGGTGGAAATATCCTCGCCGAGACCCACATTGGCGAAGACTTGGCTCCACAGGGTGGAATTTCTTCATTCGAATGCTTTTCGGGATTTCGCTTCACGATGTTAATTGCGGTTTTCGTGTAATTAAAAGAGAACTATTAGAAAAGATATTGAGAGAAACAGAAACTTTTGAAGAGTGTCCACTTTCAGAGCTTTCTATCAGAGCAAAATTTGCCGGTTTTTCTCAAACAGAAGGTAAAATTAAACACTACGAAAGAAATACGAAACCTAAAGCTTGGAATCCTGATAAAATTCCACAGATGGCAATTAGATTATTTTTTTCTTGCCTTAAACTTAGATTAAACCTCAGACAAACAGAAAGCGAAACAAAAAACTATGTTTGATTATTCGAAAATTATAAATCTAATTTCAAGAAACAAACTTTTAATTTCGGCTATTACGGTTTGTATTCTCGTTTTAGGCATAGTGAAACTTCCATTTTTATCTCAACAATTTGGGCATGATCAAGCAATTTACATATATTCTGGAAGAGAGATTTCTGTTGGGGCAGTACCTTATCGAGATATTTGGGACCATAAAACACCTGGTTTACCATACCTCAATGCGATCATATTTTCTCTAGGTGGTAATTCTCTAGAAACATTTCGCCTTATAGAATTTATTTGGACCCTTTTAGTTTTAGTCTTATTTTCATATTTGCTTAAAAAAATCTTGCCAAAAAATACTCCGGCTGTGATATTTGGAACATTATTTTTTGCCTATCTTCTCGTCGACCCTGTTTTTTCTACAAATGACGGTGGGGGTTACGCTGAAACCTTTATGCTTCTACCGTACGTCCTAACAATTATTTTATTTGTACTCTTCAAAATCAAGGAGAAGTTAGTATTCCTGTTTCTTGCAGGAATAACTATATTTTTAAGCTTTTTTCTGAAACAATCAGGAGCTGCTCTTTTCTTACCAGTTGCAGGTACTCTATTTTATGATGAATTCATTTCAAAAAAATCTATTCGGGCAAAAATTTCAAGTTTTATAACTAAATTTACATTAGTTTTTGCTGGCTTTATTTTACCACTTCTGATATTTGTAATTTATTTGTTTTCAAAGAACGCTTTTTCAGATTTCCTTAGTGCTACTGTAATATTCAATGCTTTATATGCAAAAACTACAAGCACTGGCGTTAAGATTATTACTTCAATGGAAATGGCTTATGGATTTATACAAGGTTATCCAATTACATTTCTATTTGTTTTCCTTGGATTTATCCAAATTTTTTTAAAAAAAGCAAAGTACGCTCTTCTAATTACCTTGTGGGTCATAGCAGATTTAATCGCGATTTCTTCAAGCGGAAAATTTTTTTACCATTACTATATTCAAATTTTTCCTTCCTTGGCCATAGTGGCAACATACGGTTTTATAAGTTTATTCACTTCGCTAAATACTGTTATTAAAAACAAATATAGTAGTTCGTTACTCGTTTTGATGAGTCCATTCTTTTTTATTCTAATCTTCCTGCCTTATATCCTGACCCCTCTTAAGACTGTTGAAGGTAAGTTGCAGAATTTACGATCAACTGTAAAAAATAATACTTGGCGCAATCCTCCAGAAATAGTTAACTATGTTAAAAAATATGCCAAACCAGGCGACTATGTTTATGTCTGGAATTCGTCTCAAACATATATTTATCTTTTGACTGGGACTAAGAGCCCAACAAATTTTTATATGGGTATACCGCTGGCAAATAAAAAAGAGCACGCTCCTGGTTACGCAACAGCTGTAACTTATGCTAAAGTAAAATCTGATTTTGAAAACCATCCTCCAAAAATCATTCTTGTTAATGATTTTGTGATTGGAAGCATAAATGTTACAGGACCCCTTTGGGATTATATTAAAAACAACTATAAATTGAATAGGTCTTTTGATGATACCAATGGTCATACAGTTGTTTATCTGGCAAAATGATAATTTATGAAAAAAATCTTTATGAAAAAAAATAAAAAATGGTTTGTCACTGGAGGTGCAGGTTTCATTGGAAGCCATGTTGTCGATCTTTTGGTCTCTTACAGCTGCCAGGTAACTGTTTGGGATAATTTAAGTCTTTCCACCGATCAATACATCAGAGACTACGTCAAACATGGAAAAGTAAAGTTTTATAAAGAAAACCTGCTTGATTTGGGCAAACTGACAAAAGCGATGAAAGGTCATGACATTGTCTGGCATCTTGGAGCAAATACTGACATCCCATCTGGTTTCACCAAGCACAGAATTGATTTGGACAACGACGTAATTGCCACTTGGAATGTGTTAGAAGCAATGGTGAAAAATAATATCAAAGAGATGCTTTTTGCTTCCACCGGCGCTATTTACGGGGAATCCATCAAGGGAAATTTTCGGGAATCTTCCGGCCCCTTAGTTCCTCTTTCTCTTTACGGAGCTGGTAAAATCGCCTCGGAAGCTTTTATCGCCTCGTATTGCAATCTTTTCGGCATCAACGCTTGGGTCTTTCGGTTTGGAAACGTCAGTGGCGAACGAACAAATCACGGTGTTATATTTGACTTTATTAAAAAGCTGGAAAGTAATCCCAAAAATCTTGAATTTTTAGGTACTGGTAAGGGCGAGAAAAATTACTTTCTTGTCGAAGAATGCATCCACGGAATGCTTTACACTTACAACAAATTGCCAAATGGCCCGTTCCCAGTCATCGTTAATCTTGGTACTGATTCCACTTCGAAAGTAATGAAAATCGCCAAAATCGTTATTGAGGAAATGGGCCTGAAAAATGTCACCTATACGTTCACGGGAACTGCTAGAGGTTGGCCAGGAGATCAACCTGTGGTCCTATTGGACACAACAAAAATCCATAAATTAGGTTGGTACGCCGAGAAAACTTCGGACGAAGCGATAAGAATTGCTACAAGAAGACTTCTTAGAAAAGATAAATTTAAGCTGACAAAGGAGTATATAGAGAATAGAAAATGAAAACAGTTTCAGTAATAGGTCTTTGGCATCTAGGATTAGTCAACGCTGTTGGCTTTGCGGAAAAAGGATATAAAGTAAACGCCATTGAATTTGATAAGACAAAGGTTGAACAGCTCCGGAAGATAAATCTGCCTCTGTTTGAGCCAGGTCTTGAAGAAAGAGTAAAAAAGTACTTAGGGTTAAAAACTTTAACCTTCACTGACGATCCCACGGTAGTAAAAGATTCAGATTTCGTGATAATCGCCTATGACTCCCCTGTCGACGAGAAAGATAGAGTCGACATTACTCCCGTTGTTGAAGCCGCTACAACCATCGCACCTTTTTTAAAACAAACCACTCCCGTAATTATTACTAGCCAAGTTCCTCTTGGAAGTTGCGAAAAAATTGAGGATTTAATCAAGGAAAAAAACAAAAACTGGAAAAGTGGGATAGTTTACACACCGGAAAACCTTCGTCTTGGAAGCGCGATCGAAATATTCCTCGAGCCAGATATGATAGTGCTCGGGACAAGAGTCGAAGCGGCAAAGAAAGCAGCACAAGAACTTTACAAACCATTCGAGACAAAAAAGTTTTTGATGGACCTTCGAAGTGCTGAAATGGTTAAGCACGCGCTGAATGCTTTTTTGGCCACATCCATTACCTTCGGAAATGAAATCGCAAACCTAGCCGACCGTCTAGGAGCGGACGCAGTTACCGTAGGCGAAGCTTTAAAAGCCGACCGAAGAATCGGTAAAGCACCAATAATGCCGGGTCTTGGGTTTTCTGGAGGAACACTAGCTAGAGATGTTGAGCAACTAAAGAAATTCGCAAGGAATTTAAAGTATAAAGCACCTTTATTAAAAAGTATCACCGAAATAAACGAAGGGACTTTCAATGAAGTTGTTTCAAAAATTGAAAAAAAAGTCGGAAATCTGAAAGGTAAAAAAATTGGAATCCTGGGATTGACTTACAAACCAGGAACTTCCACAATGCGCCGTTCTCCAGCGATAAAAATTATCAATAAGATCCTAGCTAAAAAGGCTTTCTGTTTTGCCTATGACCCTAAAGCCAGTTTGGTAGAATTGAACGCATATACCAAAGAGGTTAGGAAGGTCAATAGTGTCGAAGAACTTGCCAAAGTATGCGATGCTTTGGTATTAATAACTGAATGGCCTGAGTTTAAAGATCTTGATTTTAAAAAACTTGCAAAAATAATGAAACCCCCTATTTTAATAGACGCTAAAAATTTTCTAGACCCAGCCGTTCTAAATAATTCAGGTTTTGATTATGAAGGTTATGGAAGAGGAATTGTAAAAGGAGGACACAAATGAAAAAAGTAGCTATTATTGGAGCCGGTCTTCAAGCTAAAAGAAGGCTGCCGGCAATTCTTGAGGACCAGGATTTTGAAGTGAAGTGGATAATCGACCTTATCCCAGAAAAAGCCGGGAAATTAGCCAAGCCGTGCGGGGCAAAAACGCAAACAGATTGGCACTCTGCTGTAGCCGATAAGGAAACTGATGTCGTGCTAGTCCTTACCTACCCAGACTCGCATGGAGAAATATCGGTAGCAGCAATGGAAAACGGAAAAGACGTTTTGTGCGAAAAACCGCTTACCAAAACAGAACAGGAGGCTAAAGAAGTAGTAAAAACAGCAAAAGCGACAAAGCGTATTTTAAAATGTGGTTTTAATCATCGTCATCACCCCAGTATCGAGGAAGCTTATAAACTTTTTAAGAACGGTACCATTGGAAAACCTCTTTTTGGCCGAAGCCGATATGGAATCGCCGGGAGAGCTGGTTTGGAAAAGGAATGGCGATCCGATCCCAAAATTATTTCTGGCGGTCAACTTATGGAGCAAGGAATACACCTTGTAGATCTCTATCGCTGGTTTTTAGGGGAACCCGAAAAGGCGACAGGTTTTGTAAGCACAAATTTTTGGCCGATCGAGCCTCTAGAAGACAACGGATTCGGCCTTATTCAATTTAAAAACAATGTAACTGTCAGCATTCACTCCAGTCTAACCCAATGGATAAATCTTTTTGAATTTGAAATCTTCGGCGAGAAAGGTTCAATTGCTGTGCAAGGTTTAGGGAGTGCTTATGGTGTCGAAAAACTGCTCGTCAATTTACATGATCCCGATGGACCATTTTCTTTTAAGACAACAGAATTTCGAGGCAATGATATTTCCTGGAAAAAAGAATGGGAAGAATTTAAGGATGCTATCAATACTAGAAAAGAACCGATGGCTACCGCTTTTGACGGGTTGCGAGCAATAGAAATTGTAAACGCTATTTATGAATCCTCTAAGACCGGAAAGGCTGTGAGGATATGAATTCCTTTTTGACCGGAATTAACGGATTTATTGGTTATTTTTTATCGTCTTACTTACTTGAACAAGGTGACCAGGTTTCTGGCTTAGATCAGAAAAGAAATCCATCAACTAATCGGAAGGTTGAACAACTTAGCGGTAATTTACTTGATGAAAAACTTATTGAAAGAGTAATTAAACAGATTAGTCCGGATAGAATTTTCCATCTCGCTGCTCAAAGCAATATTACCTATTCTTTTTCGAATCCTCAAGAAACTATGGCAATTAACATTGGCGGAACCTTAAATCTGTTGGAAACTATCAGAAAATTAAAAAAAGTCGTTACATTTGTTTCCTTCGGTTCTTCCGCTGAGTACGGAAAATCTGCCGGGGACGGGAAACCAATTGCCGAATCAGTCAAGCTAGAACCTTCAAACCCATACGGCGTAAGCAAAATGGCCCAGGGACAACTAGTAAGAATCTACCATGAAGCTTACAATTTGCAAACTGTACACATCCGTCCCTTTGCCATTATTGGGCCGGGTAAGGAAGGAGACGCTGTATCAGATTTTGCCCGAGGGATTGTTGCCATCGAACGAGGTAAGAAAAAAGAATTGCTGGTTGGCAACCTCTCTCATGTACGAGACTTTCTTGATGTTCGAGATGCTGCCCGCGCAATAGAAATGGTTTCTAAAGCAGAAACGGACTACTCTGTTTACAATATTTGCTCGGGAACGGGCCGAAAATTAGAAGATCTGCTTAACGAAATGATCAGGATGTCAAGTGCAAAGGTTGTAGTAAAAATGGACCCGGAAAAATCACGGCCAGCAGATGATCCAATAATTGTAGGTAACCCGGATAGACTTTTTTCACTTGGCTTCAAGCAAAACTATAAGATTGAACAAACTTTAAATGATATTCTAAACTATTGGAGGCAAATTAGCTAAAATTTCTAAACATGATGGAAAAAAAGAGAACAGTTACCTTTGATTATTCCAACTTATCCACTATCGGAAAGATTTCATTTAGAATGTCTGCATTTAATGTTACTTCTAAATTAATCAGCGGCAACTGGTTAGATATATTATGTGGTTATAAATCATTACTCCAGGCTAGTCAAATAAATAACCCGAAAATATCAAGTTTTTGTTCACTTGATCACAAATTAGATAAAAAATTATTGAATTTAGGCATAAATTTGAAGGAATTATATATCAAAAAAAAACTTCCTTATGGAAATAATTATTTTGACAATATAAGCATAATTAACGGCCTTGAACACCTCTGGTTTCCCCAAGAAATTCTTTCAGAGTGCTATAGAATTTTAAAAACTGGAGGAGTGTTACAAGTTATCGTACCAACTTGGTTTGGTAAACCATTCCTGGAACTCTTAGCATTTACAGTGAAAAATAAATCAGCTGCCGTTGAAATGGATGATCATAAAATGTATTACGACGAGAAAACGTTGTGGGCACTCCTTGTTCAAGCAGGTTTTAAGCCAAGCAAAATAAAAATTAAACGGATTAAATTCTACTGCTCCCTGCATTCTATCGTGACAAAATAAAAGTCTAAAATGAAAAAAGTAAAGATATCAATAGTAATACCTTGTCTAAATGAAGAAACCATTATTGCAGATGTAGTTTCTGATTGCATTTTGGGGTTAAAGATTAGTAACTTGGAGGGTCAAATATTAATAGTTGATAGCGGAAATGATCGCTCAGGTGAGATCGCAAAGTCGCTAGGAGCAGAGGTTATCAGAACTGAGAAATTAGGTTTAGGAAAAGCATACATCGACTCTCTCAAATATATTAAAGGCGACTATGTTGTTATGGGAGATGCAGATAGTACCTACGACTATAAAGAAATTAACAAGTTTATTGAAAAGTTAGACGAAGGCTATGAATTCGTTATGGGGACTAGAATAAAAGGGTGGATTGAAGAAGATGCAATGCCAAAACTACACAGATATTTTGGAACTCCTCTAACAACTTGGATATTAAACAAACTTTTTCATTTGAACTTTTCGGATATCCATTGTGGAATGAGAGCAATGACAAAACAGGCTTTAGAGAAAATAGATTTGAAGTCTACTTCTTGGGAGTATGCTTCCGAAATGGTAATAAAGTCAGGTCTTCTAAAATTAAAAACAACTGAGGTTCCTATACACTTTTACAAAGACAAGAAGGGAAGAATTAGTCATCTAAAAAGAAGTGGTTGGTGGATGCCTTGGTATGCTGGGTGGATAAATTTAAAAGTAATGTTACTCTATGCGCCAAATTTCGTATTTTTTATTCCCGGTCTTTTTTCTCTTATCATGGGCCTTTCAATCACTATTATTAGTGCTTTTGAATTATTACCTAACTTCCGATATCACGTGGCATTGCTAGGCCTCACTTTGACTGTGATTGGATTTCTTATAATTCAACTTGGTATTTTATCTAAAATTTTTGGAGACTTAGAAAAATATTACAAGGATGCGATATCACAATTTATTATGAGTCGCTTTACCTATAATAAAGGAATGATTATTGGTCTAGGTGTATTATTTATTGGATTTTTATTCGATTCTTTTTTGTTTATAAATTGGGTAAACAATAACTTTAGACTTGAGAAAGTCTCGATTTATGGAACCATGGGTCTTACACTGATGATTTTAGGTTTTCAAACCATCTTCTTTACTTTTCTTTATGAAGCCTTGAAATTATCTAAAAACCGTTATGATCACAAATAAACTAAAGGTCTTCCACAAGAGATCAAAAATAGCTTATCAATATTTGGAGCGTTATGAAAATATTCGTCAAGTAATCGTCTACCTATTTATTGGTGGCACTGCCGCTGTAATGGATTTGGCGATTCTATATACTCTGGTAAGTATATTCCACATGTGGTATATCCTCGGAGCAACAGCAGCTTTTGCAATTGTTCTTATATATTCTTTCATATGCCATAAGAGATTTACTTTTAGACATAAGGGGAAAAATAACCAACTAAGATTTTTTATTTATTTTTTGAGCGCACTCGTCGGGATATTTCTTACCTTGCTGCTATTATCATTATTTGTAGAAGTATTTCACTTCTGGTATTTTTACTCAGCAATTGCTATAAAATTCCTTATCCTAGTTTATAATTTTCTTGTGAATAAATTTATTATTTTCGGAATTTTAAAAGAATAATAAATCTCTGATATCTTATAAAGTTAAAATATATTTATAATGAAAAGTAACCTCCTAAGAGAACTAAATCAATTCAGACTATTCCTAACACGACTGGTATTCGGTTTGCCTACCTACATCTGGCTTCTCATCATCTTCTTTTCTTTGTTTAAAATAATTTTACTTAATTCTCAACCTATTTTTGCACTTGGTTTCGCCGGACATGACGACGCATTATTCATAAACCTGGCAAATAGTTTAATAAAATTACATTGGCTTGGACATTTCAACAACTTAACCCTAGCTAAAGGCCCAGGCTACCCCATCTGGATCGCTTTTAATAATCTATTTGGTCTACCGCTTTTACTTTCACAATACCTCTTGTATATATTAGCCTGTATTTCTTTAATTATTGCCCTAAAACCGCTACTTTCAAAACACCGTATATTTTTGATAATTCTATTTATCGTTTTGTTATTTAACCCAGCAAGTTTCTCTAACATCGTTAACACTAGAGTTATACGGGAAGCTGTCTATCCCGCTCAAACCTTGTTTATTATCGCTTTTACTATTGGAATTTTAGTTAGAAATGACAGAACTGTAAAAAACTTGATTGTCTGGGTAGGTGGTTTGAGTGTTTTTCTCTCGTGGTTTTGGCTGACAAGAGAAGAAGGGGTTTGGATCCTGCCTTTTATAGTTCCAATTTTGCTATTCACCGGCTTCAAAATTTGGAGAGAGAAGCTGAGCAAATGGAAAATTAAACTGGCAATTCTTACCGTCCCGTTTGCTTTTTTGTTTTTATCTATCTCGATTATCAGCTCAATCAATTATTTTGTATATGGTATCTATACCGCTGTTGAATTTGAAAATCCTGAATTTCTGGAAGCATATGGCTCATTAACTAGGGTAAAGGATCAGGGGTGGACACAGTATCTACCAGTTTCAAGAAAGAAGATGAAAGAAATTTATGCAGTAAGCCCCACCTTTAAAAAATTGGAACCTTACTTAGATGGTGCTCTTGGAAAAGCCTGGGCAACCAATAACAATAAGAATAATGTATATTTTCAAGATCCTCTTGATATAGGTGGCGGGTGGTTTGTCTGGGCATTTCGAGACGCCGTTGCGGAAGTTGGTTATTACAAAAACGGCAAAGACACGATGAATTTTTATAAACAGCTTTCTAGCGAGATTGACACTGCCTGCAGAGAAAAAAAGCTTGATTGTTTTGGAAAGAGAAAAACAATGATGGACCCTTTTTACAAGGAACAAATAGACCCAATAATTCATTCCATTGCTAAATGCTACAATTTTATGATTACTTTAGGAGGTACTCAAATTGTTTATCCTACTTACAGCAGCGGTGGTAAAGAAACGCTATATAGATTTAGTAAAATGACCCATGAACCGATCTACATAGACAATAATAATATTACTGTTAGCGGCTGGGCTTTTAGCCCCACTGAAAAACTAAATATTCGGGTTATTAATAATAAGGATCAGTTGGTAAATTATAATTTAGAAGTTAGTGATAGCCCAGATGTTTATTTGTTCTTTAGTCAAGGAGGTAACGAATTTGAAAATGCAAAAAATGCAAGATTCAAGATATCAACTGACTGTAAAGAAAATTGCTTTATATCTTTCATCGGGGAGAAGAGTAACTTAAAAGAAAAATATGCTTTTAACAGTACACCTAACTTTAGAAATAGAGCTGGTAGTTTTTATGTTAGCTTTGACAAATGGGATTATGGGAATTCGAGTACAAATCAGATTATTACAGACAAAACATATATTCTAAAGGTCTCCGTGTTAAATCGTATTGGAATGCTATACATATCTTCCTTACTTTTGTTATTTATTTTATCATTCCTAATATTTCTTTTTACTCCTTTTGTTAAACAAAAAGAACACAGGATTTTCTTTTTTATTAATTTATCTCTCTTGTTAGCAATTGGCGCCAGACTAGCTATTTTATCCCTTATAGACGCAACCTCTTTCAGTCCTTTCTATGGCAATTATTTTAGCCCTTTTTACCCTCTGATCCTTATATTCATTTTGTTAAATTTATTTTCATTGAGTCTTTTATTAAAGACTAGATGGCATAATCCTTATAGTTTAATGATTATTCTTAAATCGCGATGGAAAATGGAAAGAGAAAAATATTTTTAGACTAAAAATCGAAATGTTTTCTAAAACAGCCTTACATGACGATGTTGTAAATTTGAAAATACCTAAATAGCTCGCTCTCAATCTCTTCCAATCTGACGCTAGTATTGCTCCGTGCTTTCTCCATCTCATTATGCTGTATAACCAAAAGATCATTAGTATTTAAACCGGCTCTGTTTAAAATTTCTTTTTTCTCTTTCGTTGTGACAGTAACTAGTAAGGCGTTTTCTAACATTTTTTTAAAGTTCCCTGTTTCGTCGTCCGACGTTAGCTCGTTGATTAACCCGTCCTCAGTGAAAGTAATTATATAGGGAATCTTAATTTTAATTACATATTTAAATAAATTTGTCATTTCCGTGGGATCAAATATATGAATTAAATTCGGCTTATTCAAGCCAAATATTTGTCTCAGCTTTTTTCTACTCGAAATATTCTCTAATTTTCTTGGAAAGTAGATATATTTAATCGGTGCCTCGTCAATGAAGTCTTTTTTCAAACCGATCTTATTTTCACTCGGCTTATAAAACCAAATTTCGGTAGCTATTCCTAAAAGCTTCATGTATCGGTTCAAGCCGTCAATTAATGTCTTTGAACTTTTCTCGGGTCGATACGAGTAATTGTCAACAACGTAAATGACTTTCATCAAACTCCTTTTTCTACATATGCTTTAAATCTTTGTAAATCAGGAATATTTTTTATATCTGTAGGTAGCCTTAACAAAAATTCTGCAAGTAGTATGGCCGAAGTTAAAGCGGCAATTTTCGATTCGAGTTCTCGGCTCTGTTTGACATCTATAGTACTTAAATCAACAAATCTTCGAAAATCCAATTTTAAATTTCGAAAGATTTTCTTCCACATTCTGACGGCAATTTCATCCATAACAGATTCTTTTTCAAAAAATTCTTGATGTCTCTTAACCCATTCCGTCTCGCTCCCCACCTCGGATAGTTTTTTCTCTACCATTCCAAGAAGTGAGTTAAGAGTCGAATACACATCCTTAGTATCGGAACTAACTCTGAATTTTTTTAAGTTGGTTTGTAAAATATTTAAATAATCGTAAAGAACGTTAGAGTCAACGAAATACCTCTTAAAAACATATTCGAGGTTACGGTTATGAGAATGAATAATGCACTCTGAGTTAAGAAAACCTATTTTAATCCCTTTTTCAATGTATCTAATGGAAAGTTCTATATCCTCGGCAAATCTTATATCAGGATTATATTTATTTTTTTTGATAACCGAAGCTTTATGAAGAATAAATACATCATCCAGGATAGTAAGCTTTCGTTTTTGCCAATTAGACAGGCTCTTGAAATTTCTGACATCTGAAACCCAAACATCTTGCAACGAACCTTTAAACAGCGACTGGTAATGGTACCAAATGTTCCAAGCAGCAAAAATATCGGCGTCCATCCTCGGTATCTGCCTTACCGACACGGCTCCAGCCTCTCTAGACTCTAACTTAGAAGCAACTTTAGCTAGTAAATCTAGGGTTGAGGGGGTGGCGTCCGACACAGCATTAACAATATATTTTCCTGTTGCAACTTCTATACCAATATTCCTTGACCTACCATGACGAAATTCTTCCGGTTTTATCTCAATAATTTTGCACCCATAATATTTAGCTAATTTTAAAGTATCATCGGTCGAACCGGAATCAACAATTATAATTTCAATTTTTTTAAATCCAATCTGATTTTTATATTTCTGTAAAATCTCCTTGAAAAAAGGCGGGCTGTTTTTTGTATTTATTACAACTGAAACGCTTGGTAGAAGAGTTTCAAATTTTATTTTGTTAGAAAAGTAATGACTCTTTAGCTGCGTCTTTCTGACATGAAGCTTTCTTTCGAATATTTTACTGTCAATATAGGAAAAGATCGGCCTGAATATTTTTCTTACTGCTAAAGCGGCTACGATAATAAGTAAGTGGAAATTTTTTAATCTACTGCGCCATCTTTTTGCCAATTTTTTAAATTTAGCTCTTCTTATTTCTTCAACATCTTTTTTAACTAACTTTTTAATATAAGACGAGCTGAGTTTGCCAGTTGATTCGTTAGGCTCCGAAGGTTCTGAAGAAATTGAAGGTATAAATATCAAAATTATCGATTTTAAAAATCTCTTTAAGCTCATTTCAACTTGCAGGTCACCTCTCTAGCAGACGTCAAAATTTATTTTCCCCTCGTTAAATTCTTAGCTTTTCTAAGTACCTTTACTAACTTCCATCCCCTCGAGTTATAAATGGATCTCAACTCAGCATTTTTTTCTTCTATTATTTTTCTTTGCTCATTCAAATTTTCGTGAGACTCTCTTAATGTAGAACTCAAGACATCAAAAATCGATGCTTGCAAATTGTTATAAAGCGTAAAATCCAAGTTACTTTCTGCTTTAAAATCAATTTTTAAATCTTTTTTTGCGAGCATATAAATTGACCTGTATGTAGGTTCGATAGAATCTCCTAAGTTTTTGAAGTTTTTGTTATAGAATTTCAAAATTTCATCGTAGCGACTTTTATTTTCCGCAAACTCTTTTGTGAAAATAAATAGTTGCATCATCAACCATGTGTTTATATTATTCGAATTTATCACAGAAAACTTACAACCCATTTTTTTGAAAATTGTTTCGATCTCGTCTCGACCTGGCAATTTGGTTTTAAGATGCTCTTTTAACCAAGGGTGATCGACCCCATAAAATTTCTTATAATAATTATTTACGAAATTTTCGGCTCGGTTGGTCTCGTTTGAATTTATCGGGACAGAAATTATCAAGGCTTTTCTCGATAGCCTCAACATTTCTGAAATTGTTTTTTCTCTGTCATCTCTATTTATATGTTCAAGAAGCTCCAAAGCAGTCACTATATCAAAACTATGATCGGGTAAACCTGAATTTAAAATACTTCCTTTGATATAATTTTTTTCATTTAACCTCTCCCTAACATCAAGAACTGTGACCTCAACCCTATTTCTATCAACAAAATCAGCTAGTTTTCCATCTCTACCTCCAACATCTAACACACTAATTTTTTTATCATCTAAAGTAAATTGCTCAATGAATTTTGAAACGTAACAAAGTCTTGTATAAAGATCAAACCCCAAACTTAAATTCCCTTCCCTTAAATAGGAAAATTTGTAATTTTTTGTTTCCCTTTTATCTAGTTTTTTCATGATGCCCAATCCAAATTCTTCATCAATAATAGAGAAATCATAATTGGGAATTTCTGCTAAGAAATCTTCTACAGCGGTGAGTATTCCATTTTTATCTCCACCTTCAAAAGTTGCATTAAAATACTCTTCGTTTCGTCCTGATTTTGATAAGGCACTTTTCCCTTTGACTATTCCTAATTTTTTGTAGGGGTGACGGTGCTTTTCTGGTATTCGTTCAGGATTATAGTACATATCTCTTCTGGCATAAGGCCAGCAGACGTCGTGCAAAAATACAGTTCCGCCAATTTTTAGTCTTTTATCGATAAGTTTTAATTCGTTGTACACCGTGTACCAATTATGATCGCCATCAACTATTAGACAATCAAATTCTTTAATTTTTGGTAACGCCCTTAGGCTAGTTTCTCGAAAAAATTTTAATCTTTTATAGGTTTTTTCCGGTCTCCACTTAGTATCAGGATCAATACAATAAACATTTGCTTGGGTATCCCTTGCAAGTTCAATTATCTTTTTTGTAGTATCCCCTTTCGCAATTCCAATCTCCACAATATCTTTGTAGTTGTTTTTTTTAATTATTTCGCTTATATATCTATCAAAGAAGTAGCTTGCCATAATTTAAAGAGTCCATTTGTGTTCCAGTTTTACAATTCCCTGATCCTTTATACCAGCAATCAATTTGAAAACTGCCGCTCTTGGGTTGTAGTCAATAACCTCACTTTCAGTCTTTCCGAAAATTGCTGCTACCAGATAATAAGCTCCTCCAAGAAGGCGAAGATTATTAAAACTCAAATAGATCCTATTCGAAACCCCTTTGGTATTAAATTTATCTATAAAAGTGTTTATTCCGTAACAATAGACTCCATCTTCCCTGTAAATTGATACTCCAAAATTTAACTCGAGATTTTTGGAGTTTTTTTCAAATTCAATCGCAGTTGTCATTTCATCCCCCAGCCTGAAAACACTTTCTTCCTCACCTTTTGAATTCAAGCAGCTTACTTTCAAAATTCTTGCTGGTTGCTCCTTCTTCTCACTTGCACCTTGAACCTGATCACTTTCTACACGGCTGTTTATTTTCGTATATTCCAAAATAGCTTCATTTGGTTTTCCGTTAAACCTAATTTTTCCCCTATAAACAAGAAGGCATCTGTCGCAAAATTCTTCAATCGTAGCTAGTGCATGACTGACAAAAATTATTGTCTTGCCTTCTTTTTTTAATCGCCGAAATACCTTAAAACACTTTTCCTGAAAAGAAGCATCGCCAACAGCGAGAACCTCATCTATAAGAAGAATGTCTGCATGAGCTTCAATAGCTATTGAAAAGGCGAGACGAACCTGCATGCCGGAAGAAAAATTTTTTAATTTTTGATCAACAAATTCTTCCAGCTCCGCAAACTTTATAATTTCATCAAACCGATCCTCCGTCTCTTTTTTGCTCAACCCAAGAATTGCTGCATTCAAAAAAACATTTTCCCTTGCCGTTAGTTCCGGATTAAACCCAACGCCAAGTTCGATAAATGGTGACAGTGTACCGTTGATTTCAATTTTTCCAGCTGTCGGTTGGTAAATCTCGGCTAAAATTTTAAGCAGGGTTGATTTACCAGATCCGTTTGGCCCGATAATTCCAAAAAACTCGCCTTTTTTTATTTCAAAGGAAATATTATCTAACGCCTTCAACCTTGTAGCCGGTTTTGGCTTTAATATATTGACAAAATGCTGCTTCATCGTGGAGTAGCGCTCGTGCGGCAGCTTAAATACTTTTGTTAAATTTTCAACCTTAATAATTGGTTCTTCTTTCATCAGATTTCCTCGGCAAAATCTTTAGCCGATTTTAAAAAGATAATAAACCCGACTACGACTGTCGCGAAAACTATCGCTAAAATTATTAAATTCTTCGGGTAACTAATGATGCTCCAGGAAGTCGCTGTATCGCGAGAAATTAAAGCCCATCTAGCGTCCTGAAAAATCTGGGCAACAGGGTTCACCATCATAAATTTAATAAATTTGACTGGTACCATGGAAATTGGATAAATAATCGGTGTAGCGTAAAAAATTACCTGCAAACCTACTTCCCAGATGTGGGAAAAATCTCGGAATTTTGTGTAGAGGGTCGCTAAAATTAAGCTGACGCCTAAGGTAAATATTACAAGTTCCGCGATTATCGGGATTAAAAGCAGAAATGACGCAGAAGGAACTATTTTCGAGAAGAACATAAAAATAAACACGACAATTAAATTCAGCAGGAGGGTGAGAAAAGAGGTGATTACTGCTGCCAAAACGATAATGATCTTTGGAAAATTAACTTTCCGGATAAGGTCTCCTCTACTTACCACCGAATTCATTCCGTTCAGTGTACTCTCCAGAAAAAATGACCACATTACAATACCAAGCAGAAGATAGACGGGATAATTTGGAATTCCTTTACCGAAACGGAAGAAAACAGAAAACACCACATATAAAACTCCAAAGAACAAAAGTGGTTTAGCCAGCGACCAAATATAGCCCAAAACGGAACCGGCGTATTTCAACTTAAAATCGGTAAGCGCCATCTGCAGCGTCAAATTCAAGTAATTATTTTTTTTCATTATTTATCAATAATATTTAACCGAAGGATAATTCTAATTCAGATAGAGCCTGAATGCAAGATTATCGAAAACAAATGTATTTTGTATATTTATCTAACTGTCACGCTTTTGGCGAGGTTTCTTGGGTAATCAGGATTGTAGCCTTTTTCCAAAGCTAAAAAGTAAGCAAGAAGTTGGGCGACGACGACATTAACGATTGGTGAGGCATCGCCAACATCACGAACCGGCAGCCAAACATCAAAAACGGAATTATTTTTCGGAGAAACACCGATAATAAAACCCCCGCGAGCTGCTATCTCGCTAGCTCCGGAAATTATTGCTTCGTGGGTTTCATCCATGGAAGCAAAAACCAGTACCGGAGTACCCTTTTCAATAAGGGCAATCACTCCGTGTTTTAGTTCCCCGGCCGCAAAACCTTCAGCATGGATATAGCTTACCTCTTTTATTTTCAGGGCTGCTTCAAGAGCTGTGGAGTAGTTCAATCCCCGGCCAATTACGTAAATATGATCGTACTTAGAAATCCTTTTAGCAAGCGCTGCTATTTCCGATACATACTTTTTTCTTAGAATCTTCTCTGCCGCTTCGGCTGCTTTCACAATAAGTTTGACTCCTTCTGCCAGCCTACCGGTAGTTGCGTAAGCTAAAAGAAGTAAAATCGCCGCCTTTGCGGTATAGCTTTTTGTAGCACAAACACTCTTTTCCGGACCAGCGCCAAGCAGTATTTTATAATCCGCTAACCTAAATAACGTAGATCCTAAATTGTTTACCAGCGCTGCAATTTTTGCTCCCTTATTTTTTGCCGCATGGCATGAATCAATAATATCAATCGTTTCCCCGGATTGGGAAAGCGCAATTACCAAGCTTTTTGGAGTGAGAAAATGGGTAAGATAGCTAAACTCACTGCCCACGGCGAAATTCACATGTCGACGGGCAACGCGCGAAAACAAATAACTTCCGGCTAAAGCGGCATGGGCGGCGGTACCGCAGCCTATTATATAGGTTCCATAGGATTTTTTAATAGTTGTGGCAAGCTTTTTTACCAAGCCCTCATAATTTCTAGCTATGTTTAAAATTACCTTCGGCTGTTCGTAAATTTCTTTCAGCATAAAGTGAGGGTAATCTCCAAGTTCGGCAGATTCAACTGACCACTCCAATTTGTCCGGTTTCTTTTTTAACTTTTTTCGGGATTTCAAATCAAAAAACTCTATTCCGGTCTGGCTTAACAATGCTGCTTCGCCATCTTCCAAAAAAATTATTTCTTTTGTATAAGGGAGCATTCCTACCACGTCAGAAGAAATAAAAAATTTCCCGTCTCCAAACCCTAGCGAAAGTGGAGAACCGCTTTTAACAGCTGCAATTTGTCCACCCCGCGATAAAACCACGATAGCATTTAAACCGGCTAATTTTTTAAACGCCTTTATAACTGCTTCCAACAGAGCCAATTCCCCTCCGAGCTCCTCTTCAATCAAGTGGGCAATTACTTCAGTGTCCGTTTCTGATTTGAACCGATGGCCTAATTTTTTCAACTTTGTTTTTAGTGGTTGCCAGTTTTCAACGATCCCGTTATGAACAACCGCGATAGAACCACTGCAGTCTAGATGAGGATGCGCATTGGCGGCTGTTACACCGCCGTGAGTCGCCCACCTGGTATGCCCAATAGCAAAGTTAGAATTTAGAATTGAGAATTCAGAATTAAGAACAGAATTTCCGATTTTCCCTACCTTCTTTTCAACGACTATTTTTGAATTCTGGCCCGCGGCCAGTGCTATTCCCCAAGAATCGTAGCCGCGATATTCTAAAGCTTTAAGCCCATTTAAAACTATCTCGGCGGCATTTTTATTTCTACCCCGCTCAGCGGGGCCGGCGTACCCAAAAATCCCACACATATTATTATTTTCTAGTGGCTAAATCAATGATTATTCTAGCAATCTTTCCCTCGTCATGACGAATCAGATTACCAGGAACCACCAAATCTTTAACGATAGTATTTACGGCCAATCTTTTGCAGCTACCCAAATCAATTTCCACTGGGTAGGCTTTTTCTTGGGAATATCTATTAAGAATTTTTTCCGGAAAGTGGGTTTTATTTAAGACGACGTAATCTAACTTACCGTTTTCCAAATAATTTTTGATTTCGCGGATAAAATCGCTAGCTTTAAAGCCGTCGCTTTCGCCATGTTTTGTCATTAGATTGCAGATATATACTTTTTTCGCTTTTGAATAATTAATCGCCTCAACTATCCCTTCCACTAAAAGATTTGGGATAACGCTTGTATAAAGATCTCCTGGCCCTAGAACGATGATATCCGCAGAACTAATTGCCTCAATAACCGGCTGATAAGCATATGCTTTTGGATCCAGATAAACATAATCAATAGGTACTTCAGGCTTTTCTTTCCGGGTATCGATATTGGTTTCACCAACAATTTCACTACCATCTTCAATCCTTGCAACCAGGTTTGAATTAGTGAGCGTTACCGGTAACACCCTTCCTTTTATTCCTAAGAGCCGGCCAACCTCGGCGATAGCTTTATCCGTGCCGCCAGTGATTTCGGTCAGCGCTGTAAGAAAAAGATTACCAAAGGAATGGCCTTCTAAACCTTCGCCTTTGGAAAAACGGTAGTTAAAAAGCTGTCTTAGAATCAAAGATGAACGATCATCTGGTGAAAGCGCCACTAATGCCTGGCGGACATCGCCTGGAGGAAGATGGCCAAACTCATCCCGCAACCTACCCGAACTTCCGCCGGAATCAGTCATGGTAACTATCGCTGCAATATTTGAAGTATAGCGTTTTAGCCCTTTAAGTAAGCTAAAAATTCCCGTACCGCCACCGAAAACAACTACATTTGGCTGTAAATCTTTATTATTTTGCTTGCTTGAATGATTCATCGTAAATATATTAAATCTTGGGCAAAGTAATTTTAACAAACAATAGTTCGTTTTTCAAGTTAAGCGACTAAGCAAGCAAATTATCTCCTACTCCTGAAAAACTCAATCGTTCTTTTCAACCCTTCGCCCAGAGAAACTTCTGCTCTCCAGCCAAGTTCCTTTTCAATCTTCCCAGACGAAGTATAATTTTCCGCAACGTCGCCGGACCGCTTACCCAGATCCTCTATTGGCACCTCATAGCCAACTATTTCGAAGATTTTCCAAACAATATCAGCAACCTTGGTACCAAACCCTGTACCAACATTGAAAACACTAAAACCATCCAATGTCAACGGCGCGATATGAGCAGCCGCTAAATCTTCAACATAAATAAAATCGCGGATTTGTTCACCTTTCCAATAAAGAGGAATTGAACGCTTCTCCAGCGTTGCGGTAATAAAGTTGGGAATGGCGTGGGTTTCAGGTTTATGAAGTTCGTTTGGTCCGTAAGGGTTAAAGTAGCGGAGAATTATTGCGGATAGGCCTCGTTCTTTATTTTCGGCTTCGATTAATTTTTCCATTTCAATTTTTGTTTGTCCGTAAGGATTTTCTGCTTTTTTTATTGAAGAATCTTCTGTAACGGGAAGCTTATCCGGTTTACCATATACACATGCTGACGAGGAAAAAATAATTTTTTTAACATTTGCCGTTCTCATCGCTTCCAGCAAAACTTGCGTACCAACTACATTGTTTTCCCAATAAAGATCTGGTTTTTCCACACTTTCCGGTACGATAATAAAAGCCGCCATATGGATCACAGCATCAATACCACCCAGCGCTTTGGTCAATTCTCCTTTATCCAAAACAGATCCTTGAATGAAAATGGCTCGAGTATCAATTAATTCTTTAAATCCCCGGCTCAAATTATCATAAACAACCACCTCGTGGCCCTTATCAATTAGTTGTTTTGTTACATGAGAACCAATAAAACCCGCACCACCAGTTACTAATATTCTCATTTCATTTTCCCTAATTGTCCTTTCAACTATAATACTAGATAGTAATATAGTAGGTGTGAAGACTTAAACTTTTCTTTTTGAATTAAAGATACCTTTCTCAAAACGAAGCTTTATACTATTCCAGATAAATTCCATTATATCGCTTGGCCCAAGTTTAGTATGCCCCCAGGTCCTTTCTTGAAAATCAATTGGTACCTCCCTTATTTTAGCGCCTAAAACAAAGGCTTTGTATAAAAGATTCATTTGAAAAGAGTAGCCGTGTACCTTTAGCGCATCTAAATCAATTTTTTCCAATATTTTGCTTTTTATTGCCCGGAATCCGCTGGTACAATCGCGCACGTCATCAATACCGGCAATATAGCGGGCAACCCGATTTCCCCAACGGCTGTTAGCACGGCGCAGGAAATTCCATTTTCTGGGGATTTTTCCACCGCGTACATACCGACTGCCAATGACAAAATCAGCTCCCCTGTCAATTTCATTTATCAATTTTGGAAGTTCAGAAGGTTTATGAGAAAAATCGGCATCCATTTCCACTACTACTCCCGCATTTAGTTTTTCTAAGGCATATTTAAACCCGCGGGTATAAGCTACGCCTAACCCTTGCTTTTTGCCGGATAATAGAAAGATATTTTTGAAATCATCCGCCATTTCTTTCACCAGCTTTGCAGTTCCATCCGGACTATTATCATCTACTACTAAAATCTGGAAACTGTGCCTTTTCATCGCCCTGAACTCTTTTTGAAGTTCAGGAATAAGCCGGCCAATATTTTCCCGTTCCCTGTATGTAGGAAGCACGACGACAATTTGCACAAAGGAATAATAACTTTCAGGAGGTCTTTTTGTCAAAAAACAGCCGAAACCAACACAGAATCAAATCAGTGATAAGTGTTGGGATCCATACTAGCGTTTTTCACAAATAGCGATTCTTTTCCTGTTTCTGTATTCAATTTATAGATAATAGCTTCATTACCAAAACCTCTTTGTATCAAAAGCGTTGTAGCGTCTAAAAAGAAAAAGCGTTTACCAGAAGTAAAATACTGATATTTTCCGGTCGTAGCATCGTATAAATAAGGATTCATATTCCCATCCAAATCGAGTTGTTGATAATAACTAATGAACTTACTTCCGGGTAAATATTTCGGCCATTGATATTCTGCCCAATGTCCAAGGGCTGATATTGTTTTCCTATTTTTACCGTCTATATTGGCTAGGAAAATTTGAGAACTGTTTGTGGCAACATTTAGGCCAGGCTGGCTTTCTGTTGCACCACCAGACCAAGTAATAAATTTTCCATTCGATGATATCGACATCTGTCCACCGCTAATCCAACCGGGATATTTTTGATTCGAAAATTTTGTAAAGGAACCATCAGTAGTGTTAAGGGTATAAAGGGACTCATCAGATTTTGAAAAATCTACAAATATCGGATTTTCTTGATATAGCGGCCACCCTACATAATCGAGCATGCTCAAACCTTTACTCGTAATAAATTGGCTACCTTTTTTATCAAAGTCATAAACGTAAACACCGTATGAAACTGTTGGATCTTCTATTACATTTACCGGGCAATTCTCCATACATTCCTCGGCTTTTACTAAATAAAGTATCTTTTTCCCATCAAAAGACCATCCAATACCTTCAACACTGACGGGTAGATAATTGGTAGTTCCAATTTTACCAACTGTCGTTAATTGCTTTTGACCATTTCCATCGACGTTTATAACCCACAATTGATAATTATTCTCAAAAATAACCTTATTAAAATCTGACGAGACTTTTGGATTCTGCCCCGAAGCTAATTTCAGTTCAGCAGTACCATCAATTTTAATGGAATAGATATCTGCCCCCTTGGAATAAACAAATCTTTCGATTTTTCTTTCCTTTGTTGACGTATTAGTATTCGCTGAAGATGTAGCTTGTTTCGACTCTTTATTTTCTAAGCCCTCTTTGGAAAATGGTTTTGCTAACCAAATCCAAATACCAACTCCAACAAGAATTAAAACTAAAATTCCAACTAATGAGATCCATAGCCATTTCTTAGATTTCTTTTTTGGCACTAAAGTTGGAAATTCTTCTACTGGCGGCTGGTTTGGTTGTATAGGTTCAGTCTGATTTTCAGGCATTAGTTAAATTGTAGCTTGTGGCGACTTTCTTGTCAAAAAAAGGGAAAAAGAAACCCCGTACTTCGAAATATCTTGGCACGGGGTTTGGGTAACACCCGTCAAAAATCTTAACAGTAATTAATTTCTTGTCAAGGTCCAATTTTGGGCCGCAGACCACGTATATGCGCGCTTTGAGAGCGTGGACGTAGCCCACGGCGAAAAGCAAGCCTTGTACTGTGGTCAAGACCCGCTTTCAATTTTTAATTTTCAATGAAAATTTTAAATTTCAAATTATAAATTTCTAGTGTGTGGATAATTTAGCTTCAAGGTGATAGAATAATTAATCGATGTTTAATTTCCTCGGAAAAATATTGGATTCAAATGAGCGTGAAGTAAATAAATTCAAACCGCTTGTTGAGCGGGTAAATTCCTTTGAAAAAGATATTAAAAAGCTTACCGACGCTAAATTTAAGGAAAAAACCGAGGAATTTAAAAAAAGGCTGGGGAAAGGTGAAACCTTAGACGATATCCTACCCGAAGCCTACGCCTTAGTCAGAGAAGCAGCTTTCCGCACTATTGGCCAGCGGCATTTTGATGTTCAAATCATGGGTGGGATAACCCTCCATCAGGGAAAGATTTCGGAAATGAAAACAGGGGAAGGGAAAACCCTGGTTGCCACCCTACCGCTTTATTTAAATGCCCTGACTGGCAAAGGAGCGCATCTGATTACGGTAAACGACTACCTATCCCGAAGAGATGCGGAATGGATGGGGCCGATTTATCATTTTTTAGGTCTTTCCGTAAGCGCTATTAATCATGAAACATCTTTTCTTTTTGATCCCAATCCCCAAGAACCTAAAGCTGCTGACCAAACAGAGCTAAAAATGGATGCCGAAGCTTCTTTATCCCCGGAAGCTGAAGGTCTAGGTGTAGGAAAATTTCTTAAAGAAGTTAGCCGAAAAGAAGCTTACCAAGCTGATATTACTTATGGTACCAATAATGAATTTGGTTTTGATTATCTTCGCGACAATATGTCGGGAGATTTAGAAGGAATTTCCCAACGCCCGCTTCATTATGCCATTGTCGATGAAGTTGATTCAATTCTTATTGATGAGGCCCGCACTCCCTTAATCATTTCGGCTCCCGCTAACGAAGCAACCGAAAAATATTTTCAATTTTCCTCTCTTGTCGATAAATTAGTAGCTAGTACTGATTATGTAATCGATGAAAAACTACGAACTGCAAATTTAACCGAAATTGGCATCTCTAAGATTGAGCGGATGCTTGGTACCAAAAATCTATATGAGAGCGACTTTGATAGTATCCATCATATTGAAGAAGCCCTAAAAGCAAGAACCCTATACCACAAAGATAAAGATTATGTGGTAAAAGAAGGCGAGGTAATTATTGTTGATGAATTTACCGGACGAATGCTGCCGGGAAGAAGATATTCTGAAGGTCTGCACCAAGCAATCGAAGCTAAAGAAGGGGTGGCAATTCAAAAGGAAAGCCGCACCCTAGCTACTGTTTCTTTCCAAAACTATTTTAGGCTTTACGAAAAGCTTGCCGGAATGACCGGAACAGCTGCTACCAGTGCCGAAGAATTTCATAAGGTTTACAAGCTGGATGTTGTAATTATTCCTACCAACGAACCCATGATTCGGAAAAGCCTTCCCGACAGCGTTTACAAAACCGAAAAAGTTAAATGGCAATCAGTCTCCGCCGAAATTGAAGAAAAACATTTAGCCGGCCAGCCAGTTTTGGTTGGTACTACTTCTATTGAAAAAAATGAACTTCTTTCCAATTTATTAAATCGGAAAAAAATCCCTCATGAGCTACTTAACGCTAAAAACCATGAACGGGAAGCGCAAATTATTGCCAAAGCCGGCGAAAAAGGAGCCGTCACTGTTGCCACAAACATGGCTGGAAGGGGTGTTGATATAAAACTAGGCGAAGGAGTAACTAAACTTGGCGGCCTTCACGTAATCGGTACCGAACGCCACGAAGCAAGAAGAATTGATAACCAGCTTAGAGGTAGAAGTGGTCGTCAAGGTGACCCCGGTAGTAACCGATTTTACATTTCTTTGCAAGATGATATTATGCGCATTTTCGGTGGCGACGCGGTAGCAAAAATCATGGAGACCTTGCGTATACCGGAAGATATTCCGATTGAAAACCCGATGGTATCGAAAGCTATTGAAAGCGCTCAAAGCAAAGTGGAAGGTAATAATTTTGATATTCGTAAGCGCTTGGTGGAATATGACGATGTTTTAAATAAACAGCGGGAAATAATTTATAGTTTGCGGAAAGAAATTTTAACTCTTGGAGACAAAAATAATCCTGATAAGGAAGAGGCGGCTAAAAAATTAAAAAGTATGGTTTCCGAAAAAATCCAAGCGGAAATTAGCAATATCATAACGGCTGCTTCCCAAACTGAAACTAAGGAAGTTGATTACGAACGGATTGCTTCCGAATTTTTTACAATAGTTCCTTTTGATCCGGCCTCTCAGCAAAAAATAAAAGAAGAGATAACCAGGTTAGCTAACGAAGAAAAGATAAAGGAACTTCTTCTTGGTTTAACAAATCAGGTTTATGAAACTCGAGAAAAACAATATGGGCCTGAACTTTCCCGGGAAATTGAAAAACTAGTCCTTCTTTCTACAATTGATAATTTGTGGATAAACCATCTTGAGGATATTGATTATCTGCGTGAGGGGATTGGCTTGCGTGGTTACGCTGCTCGCGATCCGCTAGTTGAATACAAAGGTGAAGCTTTTAAATTGTTTGAAGAGTTAATGCACTCAATTGACTACGAAGTTGTTCATCGAATTTATAAAATTCAACTAGCCCCTCAAGGACAGCAGGCTCAAGCACCAGCCCAAACAGCTTCCACAACTTCAACAACCACCACGGCAGGAACAATTGAAAAAGATTCCGAACCCCAAGTCTTTGATCAACCTAAGAAAATCGGCCGCAACGACCCATGTCCATGTGGTTCTGGATTGAAGTATAAGCGTTGTGGGCTCGTAGATAGCCAGACACATCAAGAAAATATGGCTAAGGCTAGAGCCTAAAATCGTCCAAAATTCTCACAATTATAAGCCAAAAGTTTAGTTCTTTCCGTACTTATTACCTCCTTGTGGAGTCTCAAAACTTTTACTCGTTTGTTGGAAATTATTCTACCCTGATGCTTTTATTTCCTTCTTTGCTTCTAACTACGCGGCCGAGAGCCAGAGTCAACAAGGCTAATGCTAGCACTCCAAACGTGATCAGTAGCACCAGGACTCAGGAGCTGATTGTGGTTGATAAGAGCATTGATCTCTCCTTTCGATTTTTTGCTCTTTCCCAAAAATCATGAAATTGCTAAATTTTTATAAAATTGATATATTTAGGCCGATCTAATAATAAAAACCAAAGATAAGGAAAGATTAAGGAGGGCGAAATGAAAGGGGAAGTCAAAAAAGGCAGCGCCAACGGTGAGCAGACCAGCGTACTAGCTCTCCTGTCGTGCGATCCTGCCGATTACGTTTGGGTTTTCATCCATGAGTCAATTTGGCAGGGATACGCGTTGGTGTTGCTACTAAATATCGGCTACAGTGCCTTTTTGTTGTGGTGGGGCGCATCCCGGGGTGAACTCGTGTTCTTTACGGTATGGCTCCTGATAGGCACTTGGGCATTGTTGCTCCTGACTCATGTGAGTACAGCAACCCGGCATTCGTTGAAACGGAGAGATAAATCAGAGGGAGGGAGCTGATGCCTAGCATCTATGACTATTGGCGGGCGATTTCGGATAAAACCGTTATGCTTAGCTGGACCTGTACGGCTGTAGTATGGGCCATCGTTGTTTGCGCAATATGTGCGTTTTGGATTGCAGGATCAGGTCCTGTCGGCTTGCTGCTTCTTCCAGCGCCTGGGGGGTTCTTGGCACTTACGCTTCTTCGGCACACTATAGTTGCTGGTGAGATGCGGATTAGCGAAAGATAGGAGGTAGATTTGATACGAAAAGATTGAGATGGCGAGGTTTTGCTAAAAGTGAGCAGCCTCGCCTTTTCTTTTGAATGGTCAACAACTTTTATAACCCTCTGTATAAGGAAATAGGTTTGCAAATGGGGATTTACGAAAGAAGAGAATTATCTTGCAGGGTTTTGCGCCGAACTTTTTAGTCTTCTAACTTAGCATTTTTTTCTTTACACAAATAGCTTGGAGTAACTTGAGACTCTTCTCTTCTTTTGTTCAAGGGATGGGCTTCAATTGTATCTGGCAAGGTAAGAAACCATTAACTATAGGTATCATTAAAAGCAGTTTTCTTGGAAATTTAGATTTTTTGAACCTATGTGTGTACCGTTAAAACAACACTTCAAACGTTGTGGGCTTGTAGATAGCCCGACACATCAAGAAAATCTTGCCAAAGCTAGAGCCTAACACTATTCTAATCTTCCAAATAACTCCAAGATGCGGCTTGACAAAATACAACAATATGTAATACAATGTGTTACGTAATGAAACCCAAATCATCGCCAAGAAAAATTTTAAATGTATCTATTACCCCGACGATCGAAAATGAAGTAACTTCAATTGCAAAGCAGGAGCAAAAAACTAAAAGTGAAGTAGTACGCGATGCTATACGCCAATACAGTATTTCAAGATCCTTAAACAAAATCTATGCTTATGGAAGAGAACAATCCCAAAGTTTAGGCATCGAAACCTACGAAGATATTGAAAGAATAGCTAAGTAATGAAAGTAGTTTTTGATACTAACGTCCTAATTGCTAACGCTTTAAAAGATGGATTTACCAGAGAAATATTTAAACTAGCAGCCAACGGCACTATAGATCTCTTAACCTCAAATCCAATCCTTTCCGAATTAGAAGAAAAACTTAAAATCAAATTTTCTTGGGAAGAATCAAAGATAAATCTGTATCTGAACGTAATACGAGAAATATCCCAAGTTATAGAGCCTACGGAAAAAATAGACGTTATAAAAAACGATCCCGATGATAATAAAATTCTCGAGTGTGCAGCAGCTGGAAAAGCTGATCTAATAGTATCGTCAGATAAGGACTTAATAAAACTGAAAAATTTCCAGAGTATTGGGATAATTCACCCTAGAACTTTATCTTGGACCTTTCCTAAATATTTCAAGAAAAACAAGCCTTAAAGGCTTTAGCAGTCAGTTAAACCTATATGTGTACCATTACACTAGCACTTCAAGCGTTGCGGATTAATAAATGCGCCGCAACATAAAGCCTAACTATTGACACGATAAACTACATAGTTTACTATGTAATATAGTATGTCAATAATTCCGAAATTAACTTCAGTAGCAGCAATTCAAAGAAACTATAAAAAAGTAATTGATATGGCTAAAGAAACAAAGGAGCCAGTGGTAATTTTAAAAAGAAACAAACCTGAAGCGGCAATATTGGATATTGACACTTTCGAAAAAATATTCCACAAGGCGGACCTTTTTGACGAGATGAAGGCTTTACAGACGATAGAAGCTTCGGAGAAAGAGTATAAGGCCGGAAGATCTAAGAAGCTTTCTTCCCTTAAAAATCTCCTACATGAAGATTAAAGAAATCCAATACACCCCTACTTTTGAAAAAGCATTTAATAAGTTGCCAAAAGAGATTCAAAACCAGGCAGTAATTAGAGAAAACATATTTAGGAGTGATGCTTTTGATCCAAAGCTAAAAACCCATAAACTTAAAGGAAAATTTAAAAATTATTACTCTTTTTCAATCTCTCGCTCCTATCGTGTTGTCTTTCGGTTTTTAAGTAACGGGAAAATCCTTTTCCTCGACTGTGGAGACCACTCTGTTTACAAATAAGCCCACTCATCAAGAAAATATGGCCAAGGCTAAAGCCTAAAACCATCCAAATATCCTTCAGTTATCAGTCTAAATTTCAGCCCTTCCCGTACTTATGATTACCTTGTGGTATCTACAAAATACCCGAAAGCATTAAATCTATATTGACATCTTGATGACAAGATGCTAAATTTTAGTTATGAAAAACTTCGTACGGACTACTATAAGAATTAGAAAAGACCTTCTTGATCAATCTCGTTCACTTGCCTTTGAACGTAACACTTCCCTACAAGAAGCTATAAATGAGACTTTAGCCCAAGGTTTAGAGAACGTTTCTGATCTGAATTCCCGAAAAAAAGCCATGCAGTCAATTAATCAGCTACGGGCCAGTTTATCTGGAAAAGATATTAACTTACATAACTTATTGATATCCTCACAAAAAGAACTGCGATGAAAACTATTATCATTGATTCTTCTGTGGCTGCTAAATGGTTTTTCCCAGACGAAGAAAATTCCAGAGAATCTCTCAAAATCAAGACTGATTTTGTTGAAGGCGAAATAAATATCTGCGTTCCGACTCTAATTTATTATGAACTCAATAATCTACTAAAAACAGCAATCAACACTTTAAGGATCGATAGAGATTTAGCAAACCAAGCGTACAAGGGTTTTTTGTCTCTCAATCTAATCAGTTACTCAACTTCAGAACTTCTGGTTTCTACGTTAGAAAAAGCAGTCGAATTTAACATATCTTCCTATGATGCTTCTTATTTGGCACTCGCCGAATATCTAAGAATAGACTTTTATACTGCCGATGAGAAATTTTTAAATACAGTAAAAAGTAAATTCGCTAAGAGCCTAATGTTGTACCATTGAGCCAGCACTTCAAACGTTGTGGGTTAATAAACAGCCCGACACATCAATAAAATCTTGCCAAAGCTAAAGCCTAAAATCGTCCAACAAGACCGACCAAGGCTATTGATTTCGGAATTTACTCAACCTTAGCGGTAATAAACTAATCTTTACCTTCCTTAACAACTTTTTTCTGTCGGCAGGTCTTGACAATTAACTATACAATGATACAATTGTATTGTATGAGTAATTATGTAACCACAAACATCAGAATCCTTGAAGAGGATTATCTGAAACTTAAAGAAGATGCTGCTAAAAAGCGTACAAGCTTTTCCGCAATCATTAGAGATAAGATTAGTGAAGGTAAGATCAATGATAAATCTCCCGACGAAATCCTTAAAAGACTCAGGAAACACGCAGTCAGTAACGTAAATTATCTCGAGGGGGTTGATATTGTTAAAACTCTCAGAGAAATGAGGTATCAAGGAAAGTGGTAGTAGTTGATACTTCTGTTGCATATAAATGGTTCGGCACGGAAAATGAGGAATTGCTACCTCAGGCACTCTCACTTCTTGAAAACCATCTTCACAACAAAGAAAATATACTTGCTCTAGATCTAACTATCTATGAACTTGCTAACGCGTGGTCCACAAAAACAAAATTAGATCCTAGCCAAATAAAAATATTCCTTAGAGATCTGGCAGAGACAAGAATTAAAATTGAACCAATCACCTTTGAGCTAATCGGTAAGGCGGTAGATTTTTCTAAAAAATATAACGTTTCAGTCTATGATGCTTCGTACGCGGTGCTAGCAATGGAAAAAGAATGCGTTCTTTTTACGGCAGACTCTAAATTTGTAGAACGGATAGGTCTTCCATTTATCAAACATCTAAGTGAAGGGCCCAACAGTCCTTAATAGGATAATACTGGAAAGGATTTTAAACCACTTAAATTTAATGCTTACTTTTTCCTTAGGCACTAACTAAAGTATAGTGTCTCAGCATAATCTAAGCAACTTGAAAGAAACGGTTTAGATTTGAAGGGGAAAAATTAAAAGAGTTAATTTGAGGCCAAAGGTTCCTTAATTCGTCCAACAGGGCTAATTGCAACTATAGGTAACTTATTGGTGGGTTTTTACTAAGAAATTTGAATTTCTGAATCTATATGTGTACCATTAAAACATCACTTCAACCGTTGTGGTATTTTGAATAGCCAAACACATCAACAGAATATGGCCAAGGCTAAAGACTAAAATCCCTTAATTTTCACCAATTATTAGTCTAATTTTTGGGGGTTTTAGTACTTTATACACTCTTATGGTATCTCTTTTATACCTGATTTAATCAGTATATAAAACTTACTAATTTAGCAATTTATATAGGTCGTGTTATACAGATTAAATTATGTTTCTACATCCTATAATTTTTACTCATACACACCTTGTCTATGTGCAAGAGTAACGACAAATACTCTTTTTAGTTTCTCATCAACGTAATAAATTATTCTATATGGCCATGCTCTCAAAGATCTTAAACCTGAGAAATTTCCAGAAAGCTTCTTACCATCATAGGGATTCTGATTAAGTACAAGAAGTTTCTTTTTAATTTTAAGTTGTTCAGTTTTGGTAATTTGGTCGTATTGCTTACTAGCCTGTGGAGTAATAATAACTTCCATAAGCTTATTTTAATCGGCTTAGAGAAATACCTTGTGCCTTTTTTGCCTGCTTCAAACCTTCCATAATACTTTTCTTGGCTCCTGGAATAGAAAGGACCTCTGCTGTTTCTTCAAGAGATTCCAACTCTTCTGAGCTCACAAGTGTAGCCCGAGGCTTACCATTAACAGTAATTACTACTCTACTCATGTTGTTACTAACCTTAGTAACAAGGTCGGGAAGATTGGTTCTTGCATCAGAGATAGATATTAAGTCACTCATAAGTTATTTGTACTACTTTATGTACAATTTGTCAATAGCGACAAATGAACATTGACATCACTTTACTTTTCCCTATTATCTTGATATAGTCTGATCTACTTTCGGTACTGCTTCAATTGCGTGTAACGCACATGCATAAATTTAATAGGTCTGAACTTAAAACTGCTAAGAAATACAACCTTTCTCTATTGATATAGATAAGATGTTGCTTTAGAACTTTTATGCTAGATTATGAAACAACAACCAATAAAACAACCTATTACTAAAAAACAGCTGGAGATATTGTTATTACTGTACCAATTCCGATTCTTAGATACTCATACTATTCAACTTTTACTTCATCACAAATTACCGACTCGTATTCAATCATGGTTACAAGACTTAACAAGAAACGAGTATGTTCATCAGTTTTATGATAGAACTTCATTTGTTGAGAGAACGAAACCAGCACTCTATTGTTTAACAACTAAAGCGCGGAAGATATTAAAGGAACAAAAAGATTGTGCGCCGTATGTATTAAATCAAGTATACCGAGAGAAAGACCGTTCGGAGGAATTCAAGCAGCATTGCTGTTATGTTGCGAAACTATATCTTAAGTACCGTGAACTGTATGATGGCGCAGATGGAAAAGGAATCATCAGTTTTTTCACAAAAGTTGAATTGATAGGATATGATCATTTTCCTCAACCCCTTCCTGATGCATACCTTGCTATTAAACAAAAAGGCAAGAAACCAGAACGATACTTTCTTGAAGTCTTTGATCTAGACATTCCGAAACGAGCACTTAAAGGAAAGATAAAACGCTACATTAGGTCCGAGGAAGGCGACTGGAAAGAAAAAACAAACAATACCAAATTTCCTACCATTCTTTTGATTACCAAAAACAAATATAAGCAGAGAAGCATAAAGAAACTAATACAGAAAACTCGAGATGAGGAATATTCCTACCTTTCCTTTTACATAACAAATAAGGAGACAATCAAGACAAACTGGCCTGAAAGTAATATTTGGGAGGAAGTGTAATAATTGATTTAGTTTGAATTCGAGCCTGCCTTGGAGCAAACTGTTTAATGGCAGTGAACTCCATTACGAAGCAAGCACTTCAAACGTTGTGGGCTCGTAGATAGCCTCCACATCAAGAAAATATGGCCAAGGCTAGGGCCTAAAATCATCTATATTTTCCTTGGCTAGTCGTTTTTAATGATCCCAACCCATGGTCCCTGTTAGAACCAGCTTTGCGGATTATTTCTTACAAATATAGAACACTGGTGGGTGTTTTCTTATATCTTTCTTAGATATCTGTAGTCTGCCATTAATCTCAAGGGTTTCAAAACCTGCCTCCTGAATTTGTTTTTGAACTTCTTTTATCGATGGGATATGAATGTATTGTTTTGTTTTATAGGTTTTATTTTCATCGTTTGTTTCCCTAATAAAAAATCTGTCCCCGAAGTCCATTCCGTCAATGTTGAATCCTAAGGGTTTGAGAATAAAAAATCTTACCCACTGCCAAATCCAAAAGAAAAAATACTCGCTGAACCAGATTCTTGGATGAGCCGTAAAGATACAAATACCCCCTATCTTCAAAACCCGGCGAATTTCTTTAAGTGCTCCTAAACGTTCCTCTTCGATAGGAATTTGTGTCCATCCTTGGTTGGAAAATAACAAATAATCAAAGTAATTGCTATCAAAATCAAGCTTTGTAGCGTCACCAATTCTGTAATCTATTTTAAGGTGTTTCTTCTCGGCTATCTTTTTTGCATTATTAATCATCTCTGGAACAATATCGATAGCTATAACGTCGTAACCGCTATCAACAAGTGGAATTGTCGTTCTGCCCGTACCGCAACCAACGTCCAAAATTCTGCCTTTGTCCCTAAAATATTTAGAAATAAAATAATTCTCACTATCCCAAAGACCTTCTTCTGCCAAAGCAGAGTACCGCTTTTGAGCGTTTTCTCCGGAAAATTCTTCTATAACAAGTTTTTTTAACTCTTCTTTTTTCATACCCCTATCCTACCAAAAAATCGCCTTTTGGGCGACTTTCTCGAGTGCGAAGGGCTAAAAGCATGGTTAATCAAAACATCACTTCAAGTGTTGCGGATTAATAAATGCGCCACAACATAAAGTTTAGACAACAAATAAGCAATCTTGCTATACTTCAGTAGTGGGCGCTTGGAAAAGTTGGAAATATAAAAATCTAACCTATTTATTTATTAGTCTTAGCTTCGCTTTTCTTCTTTCTCTATCAGAAATATTTCATACATTTTTGTTAAATCTGGGAGGATTTGGCTACCTTGGCGCTTTTATCACCGGAATGTTTTTTGTCTCCACTTTTACGGTTGCCACAGCAGCGGTAGTTCTCTTTATTCTCGCTGAAACTCTTTCTCCTTTGGAAATTGGCCTGCTGGGTGGATTAGGAGCTGTATTTGGGGATTTCTTAATTTTTCGTTTCGTTAGAAATAATTTGATTGATGAAATAGAGCTATTATATATCCGACTTGGCGGGAATCACTTTAATAAAATGTTGCATACAAAATTTTTTAGCTGGATGCTGCCTGTCATTGGAGCAATTATTATTGCCTCTCCTCTACCGGATGAGATCGGCGTGAGCTTAATGGGTATATCGAAATTAAAATTTTATCAATTCCTACTTTTTTCCTTTATTCTAAACGCGATTGGAATATTTCTAGTAGTTTCTGCCGCAACCATTATCAAACCATAAACCAGCAAACTAATTAAAACTTACACTTCTACAGACTGGGCATTTATTCTATCAATTTCTTGTTTTGATCGGTAGAAAAAATAGCCAATTACTATAAAGGTGGACACCGGGGCGAGCCAAGCCGGTATATGAAAACCAAAACTATCCAAAACCATAACCAAACCTAAAAATAAAATCGAATACATTGCCCCATTTTTTAAGTAGCGGTATTTTTTTATCCTTTCAATGTTGCCAACTGTAATTTGCCGCACTACTATTGCACCAATCCCATTCCCCAGGAATATCAGGGGAACAACTAAAGTAAAGGCAAACGCGCCCAATACACCATCAATTGAAAAAGTTGCGTCTATTGCTTCAAGATAAAATATTTTACTAATGTCGCTTTTCCCAACTTCCATTAAGCTTTTTTCTTGTTCTTCAGCATACTGCTTAAACCCATGAGTAATAAAAAATACGGTCGAACCTACCACCGCACCAAAAGCTAACAAGGGGCTTTCCCGCAGAGCAAACCAAACAATCGTAGTTAATAATATTGATACTGCCGCATAAAACCAAACCGCATAAGAGTGGATCAGCTTTTCACCAAACAAACCGTAATTTTTTGGTTCGACAAAAAGCCAGTGTAAAAAGAGGAAAATTAGAAAGGTTCCTCCACCAATAAGCAATATCGGGGCAGATTTTTCAACTGCTGCTGCAACACTTGGATCGCTACTCAAAGAAGCGGTTAAAGCTTTAAACGGACCAAGCGAAGGATTAACAAGCCAAACTATTAACCATGGTAATAACCCACGGACAAGAAAAACTGAAGACAGCAGCCCCCAAAACAAAAACCACTTGCGCGCTTTTTGCTGCATAGTGGAAAGAACTTCAGCATTGATAATAGCGTTATCCACGCTGCTGATTATTTCAAATAGCACTAATCCGGCTATTATTAATATTAACGTTACTAATCCCATTAGTTTTATTGTAACATCTATAAAATTGCTTTGGTGGGGCCTTTAAAGTGGAAACCTACTAAAAAATTACTCTCCAAGTTCTTCATTGATTATTTGCCGAAATTGCTCGATTTCTAAAATTCCTTCATATTTGGTTCCATTGATGAAAAAGGTTGGTGTGGCAGATACTCCCACGTTACTTCCTGCCTCCAGATCGGCCATTACTTTACTATTGTATTTTCCGGAATTTAATTCCTCTTCGAATTTTTTTGTATCCAGGCGAAGATTTTTTGCATACTTTATTAAATCTTCGTTTTTTAAATTTGCCTGATTTTCAAAAAGCATGTCATGATACTCCCAAAATTTTCCTTGCGCTGCTGCCGCCTCTGCTGCTTCCGCCGCCTTTAGCGAATACTGATGAGAAGATATTAGGGGAAAATGCCGAAAAACAATTAATATTTTATCGCCATATTCATTTCCAATTTGCCGAACAACACTGTGAGCCATTTGGCATGCCGGGCATTGAAAATCAGAAAATTCGACAATTTTCACTTTTGCGCTCTCACTACCTAAAGTATGGCTACCCCCCTTTACTAAATCGTCTGTTGAAACTTCCGAAGCTTTATTCCCGCCAGAAAAAGCAAATACCGCCCCAATTATAATTAAAATAATCAATGCCCCAAATCCAAATAAAAGCCAATTATCAGTCAATTTTTTCATATAAAGGTAATTATACATTAAAATCCAACCGACGCGTTAGTTGACAGAAACTGTTACTTAAAAGATAATTATTTTAATACCAATGATTTCAATTATTATCCCCGTATTTAATGAAGCTGATCGAATTAGGCGTTCTTTAGAACAACTACAAAAATTTCTAAAAAAACGCGCTGACAAATTCGAAGTTATTTTTGTTGATGACGCCAGCACCGATAACACACGAGAGATTGCGGAAAGTTTTACTAAAAAAATTCCCGAACTAAAGATTCTTCATTTAGACAAGAGCCCTTTTGCCGGTAAAGGATTAGCTGTAAATAAAGGCATGTTAGAAGCAAAGGGCGATATTTCAATTTTTACCGATGCCGACTTTTCAACTCCTATCGAAGAACTGGATAAATTAGTTGAAAAGCTAGACTCTGGTTATGATATTGCGATTGGTTCACGGGCAATTAAACGTTCGACTGTAAAAAAACGGCAGCCCTTTCTTCGCGAATATATGGGCCGCATCTTTAATATTTTAGTTCAAAATTTGGCAGTCCGCGGAATAGTTGATACTCAGTGCGGTTTTAAGGCATTTAAGATGCCCGTCTGCCGGCAACTTTTTGAAAGCGAGCGCGTTTTTGATTTTGGTTTTGATGTCGAACTTTTATATTTAGCAAAAAGGAGGGGTTTAAAAATTGCGGAAGTACCGGTACTTTGGTACAACAATCCCCGCAGTAGCGTAAACCCAATTAAAGATTCGATCGCGATGTTTCTGGATTTGCTGAAAATCCGTATGTATCATTCTAATAAAGAAGGTACCCCTATCGATCGACTTTTCTACTGTCTCTACACCTATCGTACTTTTTGGCGCTTTTCAACTGTTGGAGTCAGCAACACGATTGTTGATTACGGCCTCTTCTATTTATTAACCCGATTTGTATCTCTCCACGCTCTAGTTGCTAATCCTATATCGGTGGAAATTGCGATCCTTTGGAGTTTTGTTTGGAATAATGCGTGGACATTTTCCGAAAGAAAAGTAAAGGACCCTCTAATTAATCGCTTTTTCATTTTCCAAGCAGTTTCCTTAGGCGGATTAGTTCTTTCCCAGCTTTTCCTTCTATTTTTTAACGAATTCCTTAATATTTATGATCTTATTGCCAAGGCTTTGATTATTCCAATAGTTCTAATTTTCAACTACATATTAAACAGCCGTTGGACTTTTCGCGACGTTTCGCAAGGAAAAACCAGGTGGTATGGGTATATTGCTTTTATCTTGACCATTCTTGTACTCTATCTTATCCTAACCTATCGCCTCTCCGCTTCGTTTTAAAAAAATTAACTAAATACAATATATCAATTCTACGTTTTTACAGATTACACTTGATATGGTAGTTATTGCTATATTTATATTACTATTCGGATTTTATAAGTCTGGCCAAGAAAAAATTACATTAAAAAATTATCTTGACTAATAAAAGAATAACCGATAATATATTTCTAAAGACTTATCGTCTGCTCCTTATAGTGATTAGTTGGAAGGAGGTGAAAAGTAAATGGATCCTCGCGCAATTCGCGCTGGAATTGGTAGTGGTATTGTTGCCCTTGTTGTTGGTGGTGTTTTAGGTACCTATGGTGGTTGGGCCCCGGTCTTTAACCTTGCTGGTAACCAATTAGGCAGTTGGGCGCTTGCTTTAGCGCTTAGCACGTTTCTGGTTTATATTTATGGTTATTGGTTTAATGCCTTTCTTCCAGGAACAGCCGTAGTTCGCGGCGTTACTTTTGGTATTTTGGTTTGGATTTTAATGCTTATTCTGGGTGGTGTTTCAAATTTCTTCAAAGAAGCTACGTACCCAGATCCGGCTGGCCCAACAGTATTTCTAACGCTAATACTCCACACTGTTTGGGGTAGCATCTTAGGACTTCTCTACGAAGTTCGCCAGTAATTAAAAGGAAAGGCAACACAAAACCAAAAAAGATGTTTTTGGTATATAGACTCAAAAAGAGGAGTTTGGTAGTGTTGTTTTTCTTTTTTATAATCTTTTTTTCCGATATAATTAGATTCTATGGATAATATTATTTCCAAACTAACCGCGTTATCACAAAAACTAAAAGATCTGGAGATAAGGCTGGACGTTTCCAACAAACAGAAAGATTTAAATATGCTTGAAAAGGATGCAAGTAAAAGCGATTTTTGGCGGGATATAAAGGCTGCTACTTTAGTTATGGAAAAAATCTCTTACCTTAAAAAGGAGGTGGAAGCTTTTTCTTCCTTAAAGGAGCGTTTACAACTTGTCTTAGATCTAGCTCGATCGGAAAAGAAAGAAACTGGCTTTAAAACTGATTTAGAAAAAGAAACAAATCAAATTGCCGAAGACATGAAAAATTTAGAATTTAATCTTTTTCTGCAAGGAAAATACGATTTGGGAAATGCCATCATCTCGGTTCATTCCGGCCAAGGAGGAGTAGAAGCTATGGACTGGGCAGAGATATTACTGAGAATGTATCTTCGTTATTCCGAAAAAAAGGATTGGTCAACCGCACTTCTTTCCGAAACTAAAGGAGAAGAAGCCGGAATAAAAAGTGCCGATGTGGAAATTTCTGGTCCTTACGCCTATGGATTGTTAAAAAATGAGTCCGGTACTCACCGCTTAGTTCGGCAATCGCCGTTCAACGCTGATCGATTGCGTCAAACTTCCTTTGCATTAGTAGAAGTATTACCGATCATTGAAAACACCACCGAAATCGAAATTTCGGCTGATGATCTGGAAATAGAGACTTTCAAATCTAGTGGACCGGGTGGTCAAAACGTCCAAAAAGTAGAAACAGCGGTTCGAATCCGCCATAAACCAACCGGTATTACCGTTTCTACCCAAAGCGAGCGTTCCCAATTTCAAAACAAAGAAAACGCCCTGAAATTCCTTCGGGCAAAACTTTATAAGCTAGAAGAAGAGAAAAAGAAGCTCAATGAAAAAAATATTAAAGGTGAATATAAAACAGCTTCCTGGGGAAACCAGATTCGAAGTTATGTGCTTCACCCGTATAAAATGGTAAAAGATCTTCGGACCGGTATTGAAACCGACGATCCGCTTAAAGTATTAGATGGCGAGCTTGATCCTTTTATCGAAGCTGAAATCAAATTAGGGAATAGTGACAAGTAGTAGGTAACAAGTTTAAAAATAAGAGTTTTTAGGCTCCTATTCTTTACCCCTATTTATCCCTAACTTTTGACCTTTGAATTTTGACTTTTGAGTTTATCTGATGTGTCCGTAAAGTGTTTTCCAACCGTTGTAGTGCTCAATCCGAATCCACTTACCCGGCACTGTTCCAGTTATTCCCGGTATTCCGGGACAGCCGTTATCAGTACTAAGATAAGCTATGCCGTCAGCAGCCGCATATATTGGCGCACCCCCACCCGCTGTCATATCAATACCATTATGTGCCGGAAGGTAAATGGTCCAGCGTTGCCCATACCATTGAGTAATTATCGCACCATCTTCCGGCCAACGCAGCTGTCCGGAATCTAGATAGGGTTTTGGATTAACGGCCACACCGCCAATATAAAGACCAAAATGAAGATGAGTTCCGGTAGAACAACCGCTGTTTCCTTGGGAAGCAATAAAATCTCCTCTTCGAACCGGTCCCAGCCTTACACCGCCACCAAGCGCCCGAGCGATAGCCGCAATTTCACTTTGCACTTGGGCAAGCATTGCCTGATAATTTTTTTCATCGTTTTTAGTAACCCCTAAAATATATTGCTTTGAACTGTTTTGAGCGGCAAGGTTAACTTTCTTCTGATCAAGCTGTTTTTTTAAATCTTCTTCCTTAGCTTTTTTATCTTCCAGGCTAATCTTTTGGCTGCTATAGTCATTTTTTAGTGATTCTAAACTGGATATAAGTTCGAGGTCTTGTTTACGAACGACTTCGGTATATTTTTGACGCACTAGGAAATCGTTAAAACTAGCCGATCCGAAGAAAGAATCAAGCGGTGAAGAATAGCTTTGTTTATATATTGTTCTCAAGCGAACATTAGCTACACCTTGGCTGTACTCCATATCGTCTTTTGTCTCGTTTAATTTTTCCGTAACAGCGTCGATATCACCAGCCAATTGGGTAAGGCGGGTTTGGGTTTCCTCAATCTCAAGTTGTGTTAGAGAAATTTGATTGTTGAGGTAGTCAATTTCTGCCGCGAGGCTTTTTTGTTTCGCTTTGGTATCGGCGAGTTTGCGGCGCAAATCTTCTTGCTTTCTTAAATTTTCATTAAGCTGATCAATTAGGCTAGCTCCCACATTTTTTCCCCCAACCGAATCTACCCTTTCAGTCGAAGCCGCCACACCGGGAGCCAAGACAATGCTTATTATTGAAATTAATAAAAGAAGGCTTCTTCGAAACATCTTTGATTTATACTCCCAAATATTTTCTAGTGGCCACCAAAGAGCCTAATATTCCAATTATCGCCCCCAACAAAACCTGACCGGCCAAAAGATAAATAAAAACCAAAGGGTTGACCGGGAACATTTTTGGGCCGGCAAAAACCTGCTGCAGGGTTGGAGCAGCCCAAGCAATAATTCCCCAAAGAAAAATTGTCGCTATAAAAGCGCTAGCCGCACCATAAAAAACACCTTCAAATATAAACGGTATACGGATATACCAAGAAGTCGCTCCTACCAACTTCATTATTTCAATTTCATCTTGATGGATTGAAATATTTAAGCCTATCACTATCAAAGTAATTAACAGCGAGGTTAAAAGCAATAGAGTTACTACTACCCCACCAATTGTACGAATCGTCGAAGACCAAGAGGAGAGCGTATCGACAATATTTTGTTTATACTCCACGTCTTCAACCGCCGGATCATTCTTTAATATTTCGGCAACTTTGGATAAATCTTTTAGTTCATATGTAGAAACTTCAATACTTGCCGGTAAAATTTCTGCTGAAATTGAATGGGTGAGAAGCGGTTCATTTTTAAAGCGTTCCTGGTAAATTTTTAAAGCTTCTTCTTTGGAAACATAACTGGTTTTTGAAACCACTTTTGTTTGCCCAAGTTTTTCCCGGATTTGAGTAATTGTTTCGGCAGTAGTACCATCTTTCAGAAAAGCGGTTACCTGCGGTAATGATTCAAAATAATCGATAAATACATTTGAGCCAAGCGTAATTAAAACAAACGCCCCGGAAACCAGGAAAGTTAATAGCATTACTAAAATTGCCGCTATAGCATGGTATGGGTTACGCAGAATCCGAATTGTAGCAACTTTCAAAAGCCTAGGCAGGTTTTTCATTTTGTTTTTGTACTTTTATCTTTAGTATGGGTGCTTCCTTTTTTCTTAGAATCGGCTACCAATCTTCCTTTATGAAGCTCAACCTTCCGATGAGGCAAGCTGGAAGTAATATCCATATTATGAGTCGCCATAATTACTGTTGTACCAAGACTATTTAAATGACCTAAAAGTTTCATTATTTCCCAAGCGCTGCCGGCATCCAAGTTACCGGTTGGCTCATCAGCTAAAATTATCTCGGGACGAAGCACCATCGCTCTGGCAATCGCAGTTCGTTGCGCTTCACCACCAGAAAGCTGGTTTGGAAAATGATTCGCTCGGTCTCCTAAACTGACAAGCTTTAGGGTTTCCTCAGTCGCCTTTTCAATTTCTTCGTCGGGAAGCCCTAAAACTTCCAAGGGAAATGCCACGTTTTCAAACACAGTTCGCTGTGATAATAACTTAAAATCTTGAAATACTGTTCCTACTTTACGCCGCAAATGAGGAACATTTTTTTCTGGTAAGCTGGAGACTTCAAACCCGTCGACAACAATAGTTCCGGCAGTCGGCAGTTCCTCGCGAATAATAAGCTTAAGAATGGTAGATTTACCGGCACCGGTTGGGCCAACTAGAAATAAAAATTCACCGTCTGAGATATCAAGAGTAACATCAGAAAGAGCCGATAATCCATTATAGTTTTTTGAGACTTCCTGGAAAATGACCATAAAACAATTAACGAATTTAAGCCTGTAACCTTTACAGTAGCAGATTCGAAGCTAAAAAACAACCCTGGAGCGATTCTATAATGCCTAATAACAGTATTCGATAGAAAAGCAGGGAAAATATCTATTGACACTAAAGTGGAATAATCTCCATAATCTGCTCGTATGTTAAAAAAGGTAACCTACTTCTCCATAATCATCTTTCTCCTCTTACTATTTCTACCAATAAAAGCTGTCTTCGCCAGTATGGATGTAACATTAGTACCCTCATTAATTTCGACAGCTGATGAATTTGAAGTTGGTGTTGGCTTAACCGGTTTGGGGAAAAACACAACTTATTATCTGAAGGGTTGTTTCTACCAGATTACTACGAATTACTTTGGTTTTACCTGGAATGGCATCGAATGGATTGGGAATTCTGATTCTTATTTAAAACAGCCTTCCGTTACAACTGACTCAGAAGGTGCGGCAACAATAAATTTAAAGATTAAGGTTGATACAAATGATTCGGGATTTGCAGGACCTGGAAATTATAATTTCAAGGTTGCTCGATATACCCCATCTGGTTCGCTTAGCTGGTCGAGCGATTTCCCGATAACAATTACCGCTGCCCAAAGTCCGCCGGTACCTATTAGTAATCTTACTTTGAGTGAATTTATGCCAAACCCGGATAGTAGGGATGAATGGGCTGAAGTTTACAACCCCCAAAATTACGAGATAGATATTGGCGGGTGGAAAATTGATGATATTGAAGGTGCTTCGTCCCCTTTTTCGATTCCAACCGGAACAAAAATAGGTCCAAACGCCTATTTGGTTTTTTATTTCTCTTCCAGACTGAACAACGACGGTGATACAATTCGTCTTTTAAATTCGCTTGGAGCAGCAAATGAAATTTATACTTACCAAACAGCCACCAAGGGGGTTTCTTTCGCCAAAGATGCGCAGGGAGCCTGGCAGCAAACTTCTAACCCCACGCCTGGAACAGCAAACAAAATCACAGGAGTTACGACTACAACTTCAACCGCGAAGAAAACTAGTAGCAAAAAGGCTTCTTCGATCTCTAAAGCTTCGACAAGTAATGCTAATAGTAATAGCGATGTGATTTCTTCTACCCCTCCACAAAACGAAACTTCAGAAGAGGGCCAAGTGGCAGGCGCAAGTAGCACCAACACTAAACCAAACGCCTTGTCAATTATTCTAATTGCGGCTGGTTTGGCCTTTTTAGGCAGCGGGTTTGCCTGGCCTTTTTTGAAAAAGAGGTCTGAATGAGCGGGTTTATTTCCAATTCTGAAAAAGAAACTAAAGATTTTGCCTTTGATTTAGCCAAAAAATTGAAAGGCAGCGACATTTTAGCAATTTACGGTAATCTTGGCGCCGGCAAAACCACTTTTATTCAAGGATTAGCAGCGGGACTAGGTTACTTGGGTCGGGTTTTTTCCCCCACTTTTGTTATTATCCGACCCTACAAGATAACAGGTACCAATCGGACTACAACTACCAAACAAAAAAATCCAAAGATCAAAACTTTATATCATATCGATTTGTATCGGATTGAAGAGGAAACTGATTTGAAAACTCTCGGCCTCGAGGAATTTTTGAACGATAAGAGGGCTGTTTGCGCAATTGAGTGGCCGGAAAGAATTGAAAAATATTTATCAGAAAATACAATTAAAATCAGATTTGAAACTTTAGGAGAAAACGACAGAAAGATTACAATTAGCGGTTTAACGTAGCAGAGCGTTCTATCAGGTAGTCGGCTGCTTGCAAGAGATAACCTTTTCCGTCCTTTGTTAAATTCGCATTTTCAATCGATCTTTTTGCCTGGAGAAGAAGTTTATTTGCAAAATCATTCGAATAATCAAACGCCCCAGAGCGCTTGATAATCAACCTGACCGATTCAATCTGGCTAGAAGTCGCTTTTTTGTTTCCAAGAACGTGATCTAAAATTTTTCTTTCCGATAAGTTACAAAATTCATACGCCTTTACTATCAAAATTGTCCTCTTTCCCTCTTTGATATCCGAATCGGTTGGTTTGCCAAGCTCTTCCTCCCTGCCAAATGTTCCCAAAATATCGTCTTGTATCTGAAATGCCTGCCCTAGCGGTATCCCATATTCGGAGAGTGTTTTATAAACGTCTTCACTTGCACCGGCAAGAGCAGCACCAATGTGGAGCGGGCGCTCAACCGTATATTTGGCGGTTTTATATTCAAGAATTTTTAAAACATCCGCTTCGGTTACTTGTTTTTTACATGAAGCAATAACATCCAGGTATTCCCCTAAAATTACCTGTTTTTTATTTATGTCGAAATAATTTTTAGCTTTACGAATCCTTTCAGAAGGAAATGGGGAAGTATTTAATAACTCATCGGCAAAAGAAAGTGCGAGATCGCCGGCAAGTATTGCAGCTGAAATGCCAAAAAATGGAGAACTGCCCGTAAAACCTCGTTTTTTATGAAAATCCTCAAAAACTTTGTGGGCTGAGGGATGCCCTCTTCTAAGAGGTGAGCTGTCGATTATATCGTCATGAATTAGGGCAAAAGCGTGCACTACCTCTACCGCAGCTGAAGCGTATAAAATCGCCTCGTGCGCTCTACCGCCGCAAGCTATATAAGCTGCATAAGTAAATGCCGGCCGTACTCTTTTTCCGCCATTTTGCACAAAACGTCTTACCTCTTCAACCAAAGCGGTTGTTTCGGGGTGAATTTCAGCTGCTTCTCTTATCTTTTCGGCAAAATAAGCACTTAAAAAAGGATTAAGCTGTTTCTTATACCAAACAAGAAATTGCCAAGCGCGTTTGGCGGAAATTTCAATCGAACGATCAATATAAAGTTCTGGATACAAAAAACCTTCCCTCATAAGTTGTTGAACTTGATTTTATCATAAAGATTTTGTATTTAAAAGTGAGAGGCGCCTCCTGTTTCCGAAGAATCAGAAGGCGCCGAATTGATAACTGCGTGATTTTTCTCTAGTGGACTTCCTTCACCAAAACCTGGTGAACCTGCTTGTCACCACCTTCGAACTTCACTTTTTGGCCAGCTCTAGCTCTGTGTTCCAGCAAAGCAGCTGCCAGCGGTGAAGTAGCTTGAAGCTCACCCTCAGAAGGATTGCCGTTGCCGTTCCCGGTGATAAGATAGATGGCGTCGTTGCCGGCCCCCTTACCAGTCAAGAACTGAACCTTCACCCTCGAACCAAGAGCAACTCTTCTTCTCCCACAGCCTTCCTTGGGAATGATCCGAGCGTCCGCTAGCTGCGAATCTATTATCACTAGCTCGCCTTTTAAGCGAACTTCTTTATCGGCGAGTTCGGAAAGCGATAGTGCTCTTTCGGTTTTATCGCTTGCTGTACCCTCCCTGACTTCTTTGCGCTGCGCCGGTAGCCCCTTCAATTCACTTAGCAGCTGGACCCTTCTAGCTTCCAGCCTGCGCTGCTTATCAAGGGTCATCGGCACTCTCTCTGTACCAGGGCGGGCAGAACCGATTGGACTCAAACCTTTGTTTGACAAGGCGGGGCTCCTTCCTTCTGCAATCCTTCCTTCCGATTTTCGCTGCTTATCGTTTTACCACAAAATAGATATTTTTTCAAGCCTGGAACGCTTTGCGTCCCTTGGGGCGCTCAGCGCTCCTTGCCTGTTCGTCTAAAAAATAGTAAGATAAATTTCCTATGGAAAAACCAACTGTTATTTCTCTCGGTGGTTCTATGATTGCTCCTTCTGCTTCACCGCATATTGGGGGGATAGATACGGTTTTTTTGAAAAATTTCCGTGATGTTATTTTAAAATTTGTCGAGCAAGGAAAAACTTTCTTTATCATCACCGGCGGCGGCAGCACCTGTCGTAATTATCAAAACGCGGCCCGCGAGGTTGCTAAAATCACCGATGAAAATCTTGATTGGCTGGGCATTTACGCCACTCAATTAAACGGCCATTTGGTCCGCTCTATCTTCAAAGATTCCGCTTGCCCACAACTAATAACTAACTACAAAGAAAAAGAAGAAATCGAAAAACCAATTGCCGTGGCTGCCGGTTGGCTTCCCGGACATTCAACCGATTTTGACGCCGTATTGGCTGCCAAAATGTACAACGCAAACACGATAATTAATCTTTCTGATATAAAATATGTTTATGATAAAGATCCAAAAAAATTCCCCGATGCCAAACCCCAAAAAGCGCTTTCTTGGAAAGCTTTTCTAGAAATTATCGGCGAGGAATGGGTTCCAGGTAGAAAAACCCCCTTTGACCCCGTGGCGAGCAAAGAAGCGGAAAAACTAGGTTTGAAGGTAGTCGTAATTAGCGGCCATGATCTGCGAAACTTTGAAAATTACCTTGAAGACAAAGGATTCGAAGGAACAATAATTAGTTAGAGGTTGTTCTTTAGAAAGTTCACTGTTGAGGAGAAAAGTTCTTTGCGGGATTCTTTTTCGAAAAAACTGTGTCCTGCACCTTCAATAATTTTTAATTGCGCTTTTTTACCGCTGGCATCGCATAGTTTTTTAGCATGATCTACCGGTACCGATCCTTGGCTTACACCATCCTTACTCCCGTGAATTATCAACCAAGGTGCCTTTACTTTTTCTGCCCAGCGAGTAATTGGATTAAATTTAAAATCGGTCTCCACTAGCTTTTTGGTTTCTTTTAAATTTGAAATTTGAATCAAACCTATTTTTAAAATATTTTCGGCAGCTTTTTGCCAAATATCATCCCAGTTGGCAGGCGCTGCCCAAGTAACCAGTGCTTTTATCCGCGGGTCTTCGCTAGTTTTTATAATGGCCACCGACCCACCACGGCTGTGCCCTACCAAACCAATCTTTTCAGAATTGATTTCTTTTTGGGTTGAAATAAATTCAATTGCTTTATCTAAATCCAATAACATTGAAGGAATATTTTGCTTTTCAAACTTTCCTTCTGATTCGCCGCTTCCGCGAAAATCAAAACGCAAAACTGCAAAACCCCGACTAGCTAAATATCTAGCCATATAAACAAAAAGGTAAGGGTACGGTCCCACTTTGTCGCCGGTAAACCCATGGCACATAATTATTGCCGGTACCTTGCCTTTGTTTTCCGGAAGATGCAGCATACCCACAATTTGCTCTTTATTTACTTTAAAATTAATTTGTTTTTCCATAGTAGGGAGACTTTAATTCAAATTGCATATACTTTCAAATTAAGTTGAGGGGGTAAAAGAAAAAGCTGGTTACTTACAGAGAAACTCTGTGTTCACCAGCTCAGCGATCTTTGGGGGCAGGGCGGGATTTGGTTAGCTGTTTTGTCCTTAACCTCAAACTGCGATCTCATGTCCTTGACAGTAACGAGCCCACTAAAACTGGTTACTTGCAGAGACCTGCGTTCACCAGTCGTCTTAGAATCTGGGGGGTGGGACGGGATTCGAACCCGCGCATGACCGATCCACAGTCGGTTGCCTTTACCGCTTGGCTACCCACCCCCTTGATCATCCAAGAATCTCTCTCAGTACCTCCCCCATCTCCACACGTGCAACAGTCCTCTGATTGGACTTCGGGTCCTTAACCACGAACTGCACCCGCATGTCTTTGATCGTCACAAGACCGCCGGAGAGCTCCGAAGGCCCAATTATCACAACCGCAGGAATTCCCTTTCTGTCGGCAAGCGCCAACTGCCGCCCGAGGGACTCTCCTCCAACGTACAGTTCCGTCTTGAACCCCAAGGACCTCACCTCATGAGCGATCGATGTACAGGCCTTAGCAAACTCCTGGCTTTGGTCGAACATTGTAACAAATACTTGGGTATTTGTCGAGCTTTCGGTAAGCCTACCTTCTGACTGAATTAGGCTCACAAATCGCTCTAAGCCGAAGCTTGCCCCTGTCGCTGGCAAATCCGGCCCACCGAGAGCTTGGATCAAGTGGTCAAACCTACCGCCACCGCCGAACGAGCTCCTACTCCTACTCGAGACCATTTCAAAGACCGGACCTGTGTAGTAAGCGAAGCCTCTAGCGAGATGTGGCTGAAACACCAGGTGCGATGCTACATTGCCATAAGTTTCGACAAGACCTAACAGTTGTTCAATCTCGTCGAGACCCTCCTGCACTTGCCTATTTTGGTACCTACTCCGCAAGAAAGTCACCTTCTCAGAGTTAGTACCTTTAAGCCGACGCAGCTCTTCCGTTGCCTCTGTGAACCGGCGCACAGTAGCTGGCTTTAGCCCGGCCGAGGCTAGCCTTTCGGGAACCTTTTTGAACTCGGTCTTCCCAATCTTGTCCCAAGAACGTAGCATCTCAGTAACTTGGGTCGACGTCTGCGCCCCGATTACCGTTGCCATCCCATCCAGCAGCACGCGGTTGTTGAAAATGGCAGAGTAGTCTTCCAAACCCACCGCATCCGCAACAGAGCACAGAACAGCCACGGTTTCAGCGTCGGCAGTTAGGCTAGGAGCGCCAACCGTATCGAAGTCAACTTGCCAGAACTCCCGACTCCGATCCTTCTGGGGTTTCTCGGGCCGCCAAACTGGACCGATCGCGTATCGCTTGTACGGAAGCGCAAGTTCGGCTGCGTGTTGAGCAACCACCCGAGCTAAGGGCACGGTGTGATCGTATCTCAAACCAAGAGGCTTGCGACTGCTGCTGACAGTGTAGTCGATATAGCCTCGAGTTCTGATCGAGACCTCAAAAATCCTCTGCGCGGTTTCACTTTCCTCCCGGTAGAGAACGCTCTGGAATTCTATCGCTGGGGTTGAGAGCGGCTCGAAACCGTAGCTTTCGTAGATACCTCGGACAATTTGGATTACCTGCTGGCGAAGGCGTTCCTCCGCTCCAAACCAATCTCGTGTACCAGCAAGGGTTTTGTTCACCCCATCCATTAAACCCACCTCACGTAGAGATTTGGGATCATCGCGTGCTAACTCGCAAAGCAGATATCGTCCGCTCTGCAGTACATAAACACACGAGGATCAGATTTTCTTATCCCGTCGAGTCTTAGGCTTTCTACTTGCATATCGGGGACATCAACATGCTTGAAGTTGCATCTGGCAAAGATCTGCTCAGATTTCGATCCCTCTTTCGCAGTCCGCATTACCATGCCGGTGCACCAAGCTGGCAGGCAAACGAAGCTGCTATTCACCAAACGCGTTCCCCACCCCTGCTTTTGATTCGCTGGGAAAACAGCTACGTCGGCCATGTACATTGTGGTCGGAACATCCAAGACTTTCCTAAGATGCTCCGCCACTTCGGCGTCGAACTCAAGGGGATGTCTTGCTCCGAGACCAACGGCCTTATCCTTGTCCATAGCGACATCAACTTTTGAATCACGAAAAAGGAAGTACTCTTTCATTATCAGATCGACATCCTCCTCCGTCCAGATCTCATACCAAGGATAATCGCCGAACGCTTGTTGATACACCTCCCAAAGACCATTTGCTAAATAGTGCTCCAATTCTTCCAAAGCCCTAACCGTTACTATTTGGTAACTGTTGTTGGGACTCATTATGCCTCTCCTTCTCCCATCGTGCTAGGGACCAAAGAAATATTCCATTTTGTTTTCTTATAAGTCTTTTCTGGAAAAAAGTCAAGTTATTGGTTGGAAGGTTTTTTTCAATACTCAATTGTTAGGACAGTAGTATTTAATTATTTCCTCATACAAGGTCTGACTTGCACCAAATTCTTGCAAATCAACGTATTCATTACTCTTGTGCGAGTAATTTTTGGGTCCGGGCCCCACACTAACAGCGGGAACTCCCCAAACTTCTTGGATTAATTGGACGTCATAGTAACCAATTTTATCCGCTTCCAAATAACAAACGGGTAGATTAGTTTTTCCAAATAATGCTTCCAATTCCTTAAGCTGATTTTTGTGAGTCAGCAGTGGATTAACGCAAAAATGAGTTTTAAAATTGGAAATACTCAATCCCATTTTCTTAGCCTGCTCTTTTATAATTTTTTCTAACCAGGTTGGTGTAATTTTTTTATCGGTAATACGCAGTTCAAGAAGAGTGTGGGCAATGTCAGGAACACTGTTTGCCCTTGCGATAATCTCAAATTGTTTTAGCCCCACTAATCCTCCATTTAGGTAAGCTAGATTCATAGTCGTTCTTCCCAAATTCGGATTAGTAAATTGCCTGAGCGGTTGTTTCAGAGAATCAACTAGTTTAACAACGGCATCTATCGCGTTTTTACCTAAATTGGGAGTACTTGCGTGGGCAGTCTTACCTTCAACGGTAAAAGTAGCTTCGAGCACACCGCGACAGTTATTCGCAATACAAAGGTCCGTGGTCTCTGCACTAAGAACGAGTTTAGGTGAAAAATTATACTTTTCCAAGAATTTTTTTGTACCTAGAAACTCATATTCTTCGTCACAAGAAAAGAGTGCCACCAACCCTCTAGTGGGCCCTACATTTTTTATTGCTGTGAACATTGCAGCCAGCCCAGCCTTCATGTCAACTGCACCTAAACCATATAATTTATTTCCAACAACTGTTGGTTTGAATTGATCTCTGACACTGTGGCTACGTGGGGTAACCGTGTCCATGTGACCATAAATCAGAAGTTCTGCAGGATACTTGTCGCGTGCAATAACATTGAACCTCCCTTTGCCTATAAATTGCCGTTCGACTTTCAACCAAGGAAACTCTTTTAAATAATCATAGATGAAATTCCCAATACGGGCTTCGTTAATATCATCTTCTAAATAAGACGGAATTGATATCAATTTTTTAAGTAATGTAATCCCTGCCATACGAAATAAACTCCCTTTGTTTTACATAAGAACCATTAATTTTACCAGACCTGATTTTAACATGAAATATCAAATAATCTAGTTTTTAGTAGGAAAATAATTATGAAGGAGAGCCGTCGCTGACGATCTTACGACGACTCTCCAAACGTGTTGCCGAAAAGTACTAGAGCTGTTCTAAAAGCTCCTTCACTCCTGTTGCATACGAGCTGCCTGCCACTTTAGAAGCAGCGGCCTTAAGCTCCGGATGGGCGTTGCCTACTGCAAGAAGCTCGACCCCTCCCCCATGTACGATATCGTCCACACTATCCCCAATGACCACCCGGCGCTCTGCCCGGCACCCTTCAAACGCGGCAAGCGTCCCAGAAGCCTTGCTGACGTCGGTCGGGCTTATGTGGAAAAACCCGTACTCGGTGAGAAGCTCCCCTTCTGAAAGCAGGTCCGACACTGGGAAGTGCTCCCGCAGCTGCTTGATGACATCGTGAGCAAGATCAACGTCCAGAAGCAACCTCCCTGTACCCTTCTCTATCCTTCGGATATGAAAGCCAATGCTATACTGGCGCAGTCCGTTGAATGCGATCAAGGTACTGTTTAGTACTCCAGGCAGTTCGTGCACAACCCTGACGAAGTTGGTGGAGTCGCCATACACCATCATGGTGTTTTCCATTTTGAGGATGGCGCTCAGGACCGCCGGTTTTCCCTTCACGATGATGCTATGGGACTTGGTGAACGTCACAACCGCATCGTCCTCCGGGTACCAGGCGGCAGCTCCTTTCTCAAGTACTACCGGGCCATTCATGCCCAAATGATTCCAGAAGGCCAAAAGGGTTAGAAGCGGGGCATCGGCAGTCAGCCCAATCTGCCACCCTTCATTTCGCATCCTTTTGATGGTATCTGCCACCGTCGGATCCCCAACCCGATACTCCTCGTCCAGAAGAGTTCGGTCAAGATCTATCAGGACCACTTTGCCAGGCACTGTCGTCTCCTTTCCTCGCAAGCTTTTTAGCTTCTGTTACGACTGTATCGGCTAGGCGAATACTAAAACTTATAGGATAATTTGTCAAGTTCGATTGTTTTTAATAATTGCAAAAACAAAAAGGTATGGGTACGGCCCGACTTTGTCTCCGGTAAACCCATGGCACATTATTATTACCGGTATCTTGCCTTTGTTTTCCGGAAGATGCAGCATACCAACAACTTGCTCTTTATTTACTTTAAAATTAATTTGTTTTTCCATTTGACCTGATTTTAGCACAAGGTTGCAAAAGAAAGTTTGGTCTGGTGAATTCAAGACCCGGTCTTGAGCCGAGCTATAGTTAAAAATTGTTCGAATAAGTAACAATGTACCAACCACTTGATTATTTAATTTGTTAATCCTATAATATTTGTGATTTAATTAGTATGCACCTTAAAAACACGGGGGGGGAGAGAAAATGATATCAACAAATGCTCAAAGGGCGATCACCCTCGTTCGGGAAATTGTTCTGAATTCAGTTCAGAACAATTTCGATGGGAGAGCAGTCCTACTGTTCTCTGGTGGCCGCGATAGTAGCGCAGTGGCAGGGGCTTTCTGCAATGCTTTTCCAGATAGCCAGCTTTATCTACTCCTAGTGGACAATGGTTTGTTGAGTAGGTTAGACTCAACCAAACGCCAGGCAACCCTGATAAGTAACCTGTTCCCGAGGACTGACGTCATATTCGAATCAAAACGGGTGAGCGAAATGATGCGTCAGGTGGGAATGCAAGGTATTGAAAAGGACTTCCGCGAAAGAGAGTACGGGACACTTCTTATTTGTCTGGCTTGCAAATTGATCATGAACGTTTCCGCTGCAAGATTTGCACGGGAACTGGGCATCAAAATTGTCCTCGACGGTTATGCTAACCGCCAACAAGAGTACCCGGAACAAACAGATGAGTTCATGGAAATCATAAGACGTTTCTACGCTGAATCGGAAATCACCTATCTGTCCCCCCTTTACGACATGCTCACAGACAAAGGGTTCGTAAACCAGCTGTTAGGTGAGCTTGGCGTGTACATTGCGAAGCAAGAACCAATATGCATGTGGGCGAACGCATTCTCCCCGGCATCGCCAGAGGACATCACCCGATATACAGAGGAAAAGTTGTCTCAAATAAGACAGCTTGACCCAACACTCCATCCCTAGACCGCAAAAGGAGCTTCGAAATGAACCCAACCATGTCTCGATCTCATCTCGACCGATATAAATTATGGTTAAGCAGCGATGATCCAAACCTACGGTTAACAGCGGTAGCGGTAATGTCACATGCCGGGATTCGAGAGACCAGCATCGACCTGAAGATGATCGAGCTTCTTGAAACAGACGATGATGTCGAAATTCGTCGAGAAATCGTTAGGACAATTTCGGAAAGAAAAGATCCGAAATTTGTCAATGTTCTGGTCAAAATACTCGGTGATAGCGACTACATCGTCAGAGGACGGGCATTCATATCTCTTAAAGCTCTGGATGGCTGTTGGAATTCTGATCATGAGATCTTAGTAGCCATTCAAACTTATGTAGAGAATGAAACCCACCCTTTCGGCCGTTGGTGTATCGGAGAAAACTAATCGGTGCTACTAATTAGCTTCTTGTAGCCCCACATCTCAACAAATGTGGGGCTACATTGCTTTTTATCACAGGAATAATTAATATTAGTGATATGAAAAACAATAATGATAAAACTACTAAAACAATAATTAGCGCATGTACTTTAGGCATTCCTTGTCGATGGAATGCTAAGGAAAAATTCAACGATAAAGCCGCCAAAGAGTTTTTGAAAGGGAGTTCCATTGCAACTTGTCCCGAAGTCCTTGGTGGCTTATCTACCCCACGACCAGCTTGTGAAATTGTTGGGGGCAATGGAAATGATGTTTTAGATGGACAAGCAAAAGTTTTGGATAAGAATGGAAATGATTTTACTAAAGAATTTATAGCTGGGGCAAATGAAGTTTTAAAAATAGTAAAAAAATTGGAGATAAAAAAAGCAATTTTAAAGTCTAAAAGTCCATCTTGTGCGGTCTCCCAAATTTTTGATGGGACTTTTTCAGACACAAAAAAACCAGGTATGGGAGTACTAACAGCACTCTTAATAAAAGAAGGTATTGAAGTTGAAGAAGTTTAATTTCAGAAATATTCAGCTTTTTCGCTTGCTCTAACCTACCATCAGAGGTCTGTGGCATAACTTACCTTACCACCGCCGCATCCTACGGATACGATCACAAGGATCAAGGACCGAACCACTAGTGTAGTTTTCAATCCAGATCTCCTTCCTTCTCTGGCTAGCTAGCTTGGATTTGGAAATATAATAGTATTACTCGAGGCAAAAAGCAAATTTTTGGAGTTGATTTTAGCACAAGATTGCAAAAGAAAGTTTGGTCTTTGCTCTCATTCAAAAATTGAGTTTAATCGAGACGTATTTAAAAAAGATAGAGGCCGCCCCGTATTTATTTACGAAGCGGCCTCACCAAGGTCTCTCGAACGTTCTTTTCTCCTTTCCTTAATGACGGCTGTAAAGCCTCTTTGGTTGGAGAACTGGGGAATGGCTGCTTAGCTCGTCAGATTGCAAGGGCCGGTGCAGCTACAACGATGGCGGGACCAACAAGCCACCAAACCACCGCTCCGGTTCCAAGAGCAACGTACAGCCAAGCCCTAGCGTTCCATTTACTTGGGTCGCAGATTTTCAGCTTCATCCACTGATGCATCGAATCCCAAATCAGAAGGCACCCAGTAGGATTCTCGTTCGCCTTACTGATGTGAATCCGAACCCAAGCATTGGAGTCAATCGTTCCCTTCCAAGCCTTGATCGTCAGAGTTCGATGCGTACCAGAGACTCCTGGATAGGTGTATCCCCAGTGGGGATTGGTCACAGTAATGTAACCCCAACCCCAAGGAGTTAAAGCCGTACCGAAAGAAATCCCAGCACTTCCGTCGGCTAATACTACATCAGTGGGGCTTTGTTGGCGCATGATGTTGATCAGCGGCATGAACATTGACATGATGAATGCCAACGCCACAGCCGCCAAACCCATACGCATCCGGGTAGAGAGTACACCAGTCATTTTAGCTTTTCCTTTCACTTGGCTATTTGATGAGAATTGGGGGCTTGTGGGGGAAACCTGCTTTGGTTAGATCATCTGACACCTCCTGAATCGTTGCTGGTAGATCCTGCGGATCAAAGACACTATCCATCCATTTTGCATGCTGGATAGTGACAACAGAGACTTCGTTGATTCCTGACACATACCACTCGGCAATCTTCATATACAAAAAAATCTCTTCTTCTAACTTTAGTCTCTCGTTTAATCCTATCGGAATATCGAAGATGATTTTATATGTGACCTCTTTTTCTGGCTTGCTCCAGGGTCTCCAGGAATAAAGAAGAAAAAGTTTGATAGCGAGTGGCATTTTCATTATATTCGCTCCTTGTTAAAGTGCATTATACACTGTTTGTTTATTAAAAATTTTTACGATTTTTACCTTAACCATTTCCCCAGACGCATTTAAAAAATCAACTAGTTCCCCTTCCGCTCGGTCAAAAATTGCTTGCCCTAGCGGGGAGCAAGTAGAAACAATCTTAAAGCCTTTGCTGTAATCGCAACCTGGGTTTTTTACAATATATTTGCCACCGCCATCAGTAAACTTCAGCAAAACCTCACAGTTTACGCCTACCTTTTTCAGCATTTGTGTGTATATTACATATAAATAACCTTCGGATCAGTCTCCGAAAGGTACTTGAAAGGTTCTTTTAGATTTTAGGTATAAATGAGATTATTTTGTGTGGCGTTCGAGATATGAAATGCGCCAGGCGAGGTCATGGATTGCTTCTTTTTTCAAAGAAATGAAAGCATTACGGGATGTGGCTTGGTAATCAGTCGGGTGATTGATCTCAAATCTCGGTCTCTCCCCTTCTAGTTTTTCGGCAATTTCTAGAGGGTACTCTCCGAAACCTAAATCCCAAAGGATTTGTCCTTCTTCGGCGTTATCAAATGCTATCATCTTCAAAATTTGATACTTCAAATTGGGTTTACTCCTTTTTATTTCTTTAGGACTCAAGCTCTCTATAGAGTAGTCTACAAATTCGCAAAGCGCGTCGACCGGTGTTTTACCTTCTTTAATTTTTTTAGTAACTAGTTTTAACCCCAAAAGAGGGGAATCTTCCAAATTTTCCTTTTTATTAAAATTTCTAATTACATAATTTATATCCTCATCTTTTACCTTAGGAAATTCAAACGACCTCTTATAAATAATATTTCTACCGTAACTTATCATCCAATCTTGGGTAACAAAAACAATTGGAATTAACAAAAAAACGGCTGTTAGTAAGATTAATAAGTTTAATGAGTATGGGACTTTAGAAAAAATAATCCCTAAAATAAAGGCAATATAAACAACTAAGAGAAATAATGAAGATAAAAGAAAATCTCGGCCAAATATGCTTATAGTACTATCCGCAGCTGGTTTTGAAGTCTTAATAAAAGCATAGGCAATAACTAAGGAACCTACAGCTACTAACACATCTCCAATAGTAGCGATGATTACACTCATATTGTTATTCAGCCAATTTATTGAAAAAAAGAAACCGCCGAAGAAAACAATGGAAAAACCAATAAGAAAGTATTTGAATTTCTTTTTTTCTTCCAAATCTGTTTTTTCAGAATATACTTTCACTAAATTATAAAAAATGAAATATCCCATTATGAGGAATATAAGAAAAAATAACCAAAAAAGAGGTCCAATAGGAATTAGCGGGTTTGAAGATGTTATTGCGGATGCTTTAGACAAATCTATATCTTTGTAGTTAAAAATGAGATTGGTAAATGTAGTTAGGTAAATAAAAAGGATAGATATTAGACAAAAAGAAACAAAAATAGTTTTTTGTCTCTCTTTTAATTCCTTTGAAAGTAAATCGTATGTAATAAAATACCAAGCTAACGGAGAAAGCATAATTGTCCATGTGAAACATCTCTCGAGATTGATATAAAAAGGATAAATAACCGGAATATTTTGTAAAATAAAAACCATTAAAAAATATTGGCTTAATATAAAAATCGCGAAGGAAACTAGTCTTATCTGTTTATCAAAAGGATATCTACCTAGGAAATAAATAAATACCCACCAAACCAGTATTAACTCAACGCCACTTATTATCGAAAAATAATTAAATTCCATTTATTTATTCGTTTTTTCTAAATACGATATACGCCAGGCGAGGTCATGGATTGCTTCTTTTTTCAAAGAAATGAAAGCATTCCTAGAGATAGCTTGGTAATCAGTCGGGTGATTAATCGCAAATCTTGGTTGATCACCTTCTAATTTTTCGGCAATTTCTAGAGGGTACTCTCCGAAACCTAAATCCCAAAGGATTTGTCCTTCTTCAGCCTGCTCACTAATTAATTTCAACATTTGATATTTTAAATTTGGCTTGTTTCTACTCTCAACATTATCTGGTTTTAGATAATCAATAGCAGTCTTTAACAGTTTTTTTAAAGAAGTGATCCGGTCTAAACCTTCTTCATCCTCCATTTTATTTAAAAGATTTAACCGCAAAAAGCTACTTTCTTCCAGAGTTTCGGGATGATTATAATTACGAAGAGCTGTTGTAACTTCACCGTCAGTTACTTTCGGAATAGCAAGCTTTTTCTGGTAGACGATATTTCTGACAAAACTAGAAAACCAATCATGCCCCACTTGAGTAACTGGTATCAACATCAATCCAGCGATTATAAGAAGCAGTAGTTTAAAACTATACGGGAATTGGATAAATAAATAAACGCTTCCAAAAACTGCATACAAAACCAAAACTTCTATCGTAATAAGGACAAACTCCCTTCCCCACAACATCACCCCCATACCAAGATCCAATGAATACCAAATAATAGCGAAAATAGCTAAGATAAGCCCAAAAAGTAAAAGGATTTCTCCCGGAGTCTCCGGAGTAACATTGCCTAAGAACACGTTTGATGTAAGGTAGACTCCACCAAAAAATATAACTAATGAAGCAGCCGTCAGTGTATAAAAACCTTGCCTCTTTCTCGTTTCTTTGCTTTTTAAAGCGGAGCGAAAGAAATTAAACGTTGCTAGAAATAAAAAGAATATTATTTGAACAGAAAGCAACCAAATTAATTTGCCGGGGGCAATAAGGTAAATTGCAGATGATTTAGTTAAACTAATATTACTGTAATCGTAAATAAGGTTGGTAAAAGCGCCAAGAAATGCAATCACTGCTCCACTTAAAAATCCCACTACCACAAATGGTTTCATATTACTCCGCAGGTCTTTTGGCAACATCCTAACACTAAAATAAAACCAAGCAGGAGCAGGAAAAGCGATTGCCCAAATAAAAACCCTTTGGACTAGCACATAATGCTGATCTGATCCTTTTAGATTTGATTGCAATACTCCAAGTAGTGCATAAAAAGAAATCAAGAAGGTTGCAAGACACAAAGCTCTAATTTTATTACTATAAGGATTTCGGGAAAAGAAATAGACAGTAAACCACCAGGTAGTGGCTAACACTACGGCAGTTGGAATAGAAAATGGATTAAATTGATCCATTTGTGCCATTTTAGCATATAAAGCAAAGGAAAGGTCATAATTTAATTATAATTAAAAAATATTTAGATTTCACCTTTAAATAATTCTTAACTTTTAACAAACCTAGGGTCAAAGCCAAGATAAATCTCCCCATTGTTTCTATAGTGAGATATAATTATTTAGTCTCTTAATAGTAAAGGCTATGTTAAGAAGCAGTTTCGAAATTGAAAAGCTGAAAGTTTTTGACGACCACCGCCGAGTTATTTTCCTCGAAGATAAATCTTGCGGTTTGGTCGGATTTATCGCAATTCATCGTGGAGGAAACATCCAACCAGCGTTTGGTGCTACAAGGCTGTGGCGATACCGATCGAGTCTTGAAGCTCTTATCGACTCCCTAAGACTCTCAAGATTAATGAGTTACAAATCAGCCCTCGCTGGATTAAAATACGGCGGGGCTAAAGGCGTGCTCATTCAGCCTAAAAGCTGTGAACGAGGTGCCCTACTTAAGGCCTACGCCCAAAAGGTTAATTCTCTTGGTGGCAAGTTTGTCACTGGAGCGGATGTTGGTTTAGATGACAAAGATGTAGAAGTTTTGGCTTCTTACAGCGATTATATCGTGGGTACGAAAAGCGATCCAGTCCGGTTTACCTGCCTAGGGGTTTTATTTTCTATTCAAAGTTGTCTCCAACAAATTTTTGGTAAAAATAACCTGGATAGAAGAACATTTGCTATTCAAGGAGTCGGCAAAACAGGTATCGGCATCTTAGGTATGATTTACCCCCATGCCAAAAAAATTTACGTTAGTGATATCGATTCGACTAAACTTACATCTGTAAAACAAAAGTTTCCTAAAGTGAAAACAATCTCCCCATATGATATCTATAATCAAGCTGTAGATGTTTTTTGCCCATGTGCTTTGAGTAACGCCATTAATAGAAAATTTATTCCACTTCTCCGTTGTGCAATTGTCGTCGGTAGCGCCAACAATCAGCTGGAAGAAGATAGCCTTGGAGAAACTTTACGTAAGGCGGATATTCTGTTTGCTCCTGATTATATTGTGAATTCGGGCGGCTTGATTTCTGTTGTTGATGAATTTGAACATAAAAATTTTGATGAAAAGAGGGTGGAAGAAAGAGTACAGCACATTCCAAAAACTCTTAGGGCTATATTTGAAAAAAGTAAAAGATCTCGTGAAGCAACAAATTTAGTTGCTAACAAAATGGCCGAGAAGATTTTCAATAAGTTTACCTAAACATCTTTAGGAACTCTTCTATTAACCTACTAACTTGCTAACATCTAGGTTTTGATTTACGGTTTTGGATTAGGGCTTAAAATCTGTATAATATAATTGATGGCACAAAAAAATATAAATCTACATGAGCTGTACAGTATTGATTTTAATCAGTACACCCAAGAACTAAAAAGTAAAAAACCCGAACATTTTATTGAAGAGGGCATTCAAGGCGCATTATCTACATTCAAACAAGCGGCAAAAAGAGTACCGGCTTATAAAGATTTTTTGAAAAACCATAATATTAACCCTCTTAAAATCAACACGTTGCACGATTTTAAAACACTTCCCCTTACCGATAAGAAGTATTTAAGAAACTATAAGTTATCCGATCTTTGTTGGGATAGCAAGCTTACTGAGTTAGACATGATCTCAACCAGCTCAGGTTCCACAGGAGAGCCTTTTTACTGGCCGAGAGGGGTAGAACAAGAGTCAGAAGTAACTAAAATCTATGAACTTTTTTACCAAACTTTACAGGCGGATAAGAAGAAGACTCTTGTAGTTATTGGATATTCGATGGGAACATGGATTGCTGGAACATTTACACTAACTGCAACGATGCGATTAGCCCAAAAAGGGTATCCAATAACAATTATTTCACCCGGTATTAATATTGAAGAGATAGTAAAAGCCGTAAAAAATCTTGGTTCTTACTTTGAACAAATCGTACTAGCAGGCTATCCACCATTTATTAAGGACGTCATTGACCATGGAAAGAATGCAGGTATTGATTGGAGTGCTCTGAACGTGAAATTTATTTTTGGGGCAGAAGTGATCAGTGATCAGTTTCGTAAATATGTATTAAGAGCAGTTGGAAAAACAAGCCGCAAAGAGAGACTAACTGATACTATAAATACTTATGGGACGGCGGATGCGGCAATTTTAGGTTTTGAAACCCCTTTATCAATATTTATTAGACAGCAAGCTACAGATAACGAAAAATTACGTAAGGAACTATTCAAAGATTCCTGCCGCTGGCCTACGCTGGCACAGTACGACCCCAGGTTAAAATTTTTTGAAGAAATAGAACATAGATTAGTTTTTACATCATCTTCTGGAATTCCCCTCATTAGATACGATATAGGAGACGATGGGTCGATAATTTCTTTTACTGATATTATAAAAATCTTACTAAAGTACAAAATTGATTACAAGAAAGATTTTAAGGAGCTTGATATTCAGAATCTTATTTGGAAACTCCCGTTTGTTTATTTATTCGGACGGAAAGATTTAACGGCTACCATATATGGTCTAAATGTTTATCCAGAAAATATTAAAGCGGCATTAGAAAGCAAAGAAATTCAGAATTACGTTACCGGTAAATTTACGATGTGTACAGAAGAAACAAGCAAACACAATCAGTGTTTATTAATTACCATAGAACTTGCTGAAAATGTAGAACCGACAGAAAACCTTAAAAAATTAACCAAAAAAATTGTTGTTGCGAAATTAAATGAATTAAATAGTGAATACCATAAACTATACAATTCAATTGGTGTAAAAGCAGTACCTAAAATAAAGTTAGCTAAATACGAGGATCCGGAATATTTCAAAATAAAAATCAAGCAGAGGTGGGTTAAAAAAGAAATGAAAGGAACATTATAGGACTTATGGAAACCCCCACGGTACTTACTGAAGGGAAATACTCTGATTTTGAGTTAAACGAACTCAAAAAGAAGAAAATTTGGAAAATTAAGGATATATATGAACCTCAATTGAAAGAGCTGTTTCAAATCTTAAATCCAAAATTACAAGGCTCGCCTGATTTTGAAGACAAGCTAAATAAGTTTCTTGCAGAAAGAGCCGCCCCTAACCCCGAACTAAGGGGAAACTACGTTTTTTATCCCTGGGTAGGTTTACTGCTCCATACTGTTTCGGAGGAGGAATTAACTATCCTCAGAACTAACCGGACGAGGAACTTAGTCACTAAAGACGAACAAAAAAAATTGGGCCTATTTACCGCTGGGATTGCAGGACTTTCTTTTGGAAATGGAATAGCTCTTGCTTTAGTTTACGCCGGTGTTTCAAATACAATTAAGATTGCGGATCTAGACATATTCGAAACTACTAATCTGAATAGGGTACGGATTGGAATACCCAGTATAAATGAGCCAAAAACAGCTGTAACCGCCCAAGAAATCTATGAGATAAACCCTTATGCAGATATTAAAGTATTTTCTAATGGACTAAATGAGGAAAATATAAATAGTTTTATTAATGATAATCCTAAGTTGAATGTTATTTTCGATGTGGTAGATGATTTTTCAATCAAAGTTAAGATACGCTTAGCAGCTAGAACTGCTAAGGTGCCGGTAGTAATGCTAACTAGTTTGGAGGATAGTATTTTAGTAGACGTTGAAAGGTTTGACCTAGAGCCATCTGCCGAAATATTTCATAATCTACTTGGAAAAACAGTAGACGAAATGCTATCTAGGGAAATGACGGAGCAAGACAAAGTAAAGTATGCAATGACAATAGTTGGCTCAGAACACGTTTCTTTTCGAAATCTTTTATCGTTATCCGAAATTGGTAAAAGTCTGGTTTCTAGACCACACCTTTATGGAACCGTCAGTATAGTTTGCGGCTTAGCCACGTATATTGTGAAGAGAATAGCTTTGGACGAAGATATGCCTAGTATGAGGACTCATATTCGATTTAATGAGATTCTAAGAATTTTACCAAACAAAGATGATACGCCTGAAGCAAGGAAAGAAATTTTATCAAAATTATTAAAAGGTACAGAAAGGTAGATGTAGCTACCCAAAGCCCCTACAGCTAATGAAATGATTGAACTAACTGCTTTAATCATAGGAGCAATAACAACATCTCTCATCGCTCTAATAGTTTTTGCAAAAAATAACCGAAGTGTTACAAACAGGCTTTTCTTAGTTCTCACAATCGGTCTGGTCGGTTGGTCAATTACCACATATTTATCTCTTCATACTTCTAGCGACGAGCAGACGCTTCTTTGGATTAGATGGATTATGTTCTTTGTTGTGCTACAAAACACATGCTTATTTTTTCTCGCTAGGTTTTTTCCAGCTAACCAATTCAACTTGTTCCAAAAAAAATACATCATAGCTATAATCTTCTCGATAATTACTGCTGGTGTAGCCGTATCGCCTCTTTTATTTATAGGCTTTAAAGGCTCTCCTGTACCTGGGCCGGGAATGGTGGTTTTTCTACCACACGCGCTTGTTTGTGTTGGTGGTGGATTAATCTCCCTTATAATCAGATCCCGTAAAGCTAAGGGACTTGAGAAGGCCCAGCTTCAATATTTCTTAGCTGGGACAATATTAATGTTTACTTTCGAACCTATGGGCAACTTTATTGCCCCCGTTCTTTTCAAACAAAATCAGCTGGTTACTTTTAGTCCATTGTACTCAATTATTTTTTCAAGCTTGATTGCTTACGCGATTATACGTCACAGATTGTTTGACATTAGGCTCGTTGTAGCCAGGACTGTTGCGTACACTTTATTGATTGGTGTAATTGGTATTTTTTATACTGTTGCGTCGTTTGCTGCTACCTCACTCCTATTTAAAACCACCACTACATTCGGGCAAATTGGTTTGTATACTGTTTTGACTTTAATAGTTGCTTTCACATTCCAACCGCTACGACATCTTTTGGAAGAAAAAACGGACAAAATCTTTTACAAAGGCCGCTATGATTCTGAAGAGCTTTTAACCAATCTCACCAAAATTATGGCGATGACCCTTGGGCTAAAACAGCTTACCGAAGGGTTAATGGTAAGGATGCTGCCGGAAATGAGAATTAGTAAGGGTGCAATTGTTTTATTGGAAAAAGGCAAGGTAACTGATGTTGAAAATGCCGGTTTTGATAAAAAAACCAAATTTGTCGGGATCGATATTCTCGCCCTTCTCGAAAGCAGAGAAGTGCTTCTCGCTGATGAAGTAAATAACAAAAAATTAAAGACAATCATGGACGAACTTGATGTAACCGCCTCTGTTCCATTTAAAATCGGCGAAGAGGAACTGGGGGTTTTGCTGCTAGGCAACAAGCTTTCCGGTGAAATTTATACCGACCAGGATATAAAAGTCTTGGAGATATTAGCCCCGGAAATCTCGATCGCTATCGGCAATGCCAAAGCTTATGAAGAAATAAGAAGATTCAGTGTCCACTTGCAGGAAGAGGTCAAGAAAGCAACAGCAGATCTACAAATTGCAAACGAACGCTTGAAGGAACTGGATAAACTCAAAGATGAATTTGTTTCCATTGCTTCTCACGAACTAAGAACTCCGATGACCGCTATCAAATCATATGTCTGGCTCGCCCTGAACGGCCATGCCGGTGAGATGAATGTTAAGATGCAAAGTTACCTAACCAAAGTCTATCAATCTTCGGAGCGCATGATCCAGATGATCAACGACATGCTCAATATCTCTCGTATGGAAACCGGCCGCCTGCAAATGGAAATTGGCCCAACCTCAATTTATAAAGCGGCCGACCAAGTAATTAGTGATCTTTCCATCCGCGCCCAGGAAAATGGTATCAACCTTAAGATAAATAAAGAGCCGGTATTGCCGCTTGTCTCGGCTGACGCGGGGAAACTAGCTGAAATCTTCCAAAACCTGATCGGTAACGCTCTAAAATTTACTCCCAAAGGCGGTAGTGTAACTGTAGATGCTGCCAAAAAGGATAATATGGTAAATGTGAATGTCAGCGACACCGGTGTAGGTATTTCCAAAGAAAACATCACTAAACTTTTTACCAAGTTTGGCCGGGTGGGTGAAAGCTACTCGACTGTCGCTCCGGTTGCTGGTACCGGACTTGGGCTTTACATCACTAAACTCTATCTAGAAAAAATGGGCGGTAAAATTTTGGTCGAAAGCACCTTTGGAAAAGGAGCCACCTTTACCTTTTCTCTTCCAGTAGCCACCGGAACCAAAGAAACAATTCAAGAAAGAGAAGTTGCTACCCTAGCACCGAAGAATATCATTAAGTAATTTTGTATTTCGTATCAAGTATCATGTATCATGTATTTGAAATATGAAACTATTTATTGATTGCAGTATCTCAAAAAAAGCAATTGTTTCTTTGATCGACTCAAAAGGCAAAACCTTTGCCAGTGAAGAAGCAAGAGAACCGCTGCTTGCTATCGATAAACTCTTGAAAAAGACCGGTAAGAAACTAGAAGATTTTGATGAAATTGCTTCCCACCCGGGCCCCGGCTCTTTCACCGGTTTGCGGGTTGGCGCCGCCTGCGCCCAAGCCCTCAATTTCGCCCTTGGACGCGGTAATCCGCCAGCTGGCGGACCAAAACTTAATTACGACTGGCCGCCTAAAGATAGATCTAAGATCTAGGATATAAGATTTAAGAAGATAAGAGACTGGGATGATCGAGCAAAAAAAGTTTTTAAATTTTGATTTGTAATTTTGACTTTTGAATTTTAAGTTTTGAACTTATTTAACAAGAGCCCAAAAGATAAGAAACGATCCGAAAATAATTCTGTAAATCACAAAAATATTAAAATTGTTTTTTTGGACGAAAGCCAATAAAAACTTTATTGCGAACCAACCGGAAATTGACGCAAAAATAAAACCTGAAAAGAAAATCGTTAAGTCGGCGCCCCTAAAATCTTTTACGGAAATTAATCCGGCTCCCAAAACAGCCGGTGTGGAAAGCAAAAAAGAAAAGCGCACAGCTGCCCCTCTTTCCAATTTTTGAAACCGGGAGGCCGTAATTGTTATACCACTGCGTGAAACGCCTGGTATTAGAGATAAGGCTTGGGCCACTCCAACAACTATTGAATCAACCCAGCCTACTTGAAAGAACTTTCTTTGCTGAGAAGAAAGGGTATCAAAAAGCCAAAGTAAAATCCCAAAAATAATCGTCGTTGTTCCCACCAAAAGTACGCTTCGAAAAGAGTTTTCGATTATCTCTTTGAACAAAAGCCCAGTTATCGCGGCTGGAATCGAACCGGCCATCAGTAAAATAAGCAGCTTCGAATCGGAATCAGAAACTACTGCCTTAGCCCCTTTTGGAAGAACTGCTAAAAAAGAGGCGGTAAGCCTTATCCAATCCTTCCAAAAGAAAGCAACCAGCGCTAAAAGGCTGCCTAGGTGTACGGCAACATCAAACGAAAGACTGCTGACCACTCCACTCCAGCCAAAAATTTGGGGTACCACAATTAAATGCCCCGATGATGAAATAGGTAGAAACTCAGTTAATCCTTGAATTATTCCTAAGACGGCAGATTCGAAAATTTCTGTCATAATTTGCGTGCGTAGACAATTACGTTATCAAGTTTTGGGTCGCCTCGTACTACTTTTGAATAAGTAACCGGAAAAATCCGTTTTACAAATTCCTCAAAGTTAAAGAGTTCTTCTTTACCAGAAAAAATCTTATTAATCGCTAGCACCCCGTCATCTTTCAAAACTTGCCGTACGCCTTCCATAAACTCAATCTTTTCAAATTCTTTTGGTACAACCCCACCCATAAAAATATCCAGGCAAATTAAATCGTATTTAAAGCGGGCTTCTTTTACGAAAGAAGCTGCGTCAATAATATTAATGTTAAGGTTTGGTTCGTTCAAAAAGAAGAATTTTTTACCCAGTTCAACCATCAAAGGATCTATCTCTACCCCATCGATAATCATTTTCCCAAACCGATTGGTGATTATTTTCGCAACTGTACCTCCGGCCAATCCCAAAATTAAAACGCGGCTATCAGAATTTAAGGAGAGATCACCAGGCACCATATTATCCCAATAAGCGAGTCCAGTTAGACCATCGGCTCTTAAACTTTGGCTTTGGGTAAAACCAGAAGCAACAAGGCGCCTGGTACCTTGGTTTTCGGTTACTTTTACTTCGCCATTAAAGCTACTTTGGCCTTTGTATAATATCTTTTCCCAGATACTCATGGAGAACTTGAGGAATTTTCACACTGCCGTCAGCTTGTTGATAATTTTCTAAAATGGCAATTAGCGTGCGGCCAATCGCCAGCGCGGTACCGTTTAGTATATGAACTAGTTTTGTTTCGTTGCCCTCTTTGTATTTAATATTTAATCTTCTTGCTTGAAAATCAGTGGTGGTAGAAATCGAATGGGTCTCTCGATATTTATTTTGCGAAGGAATCCAAGCTTCGATATCAATAGTCTGTGCCGAAGGCAAAGCCAGGTCACCACTCGCAAGCTCAACCACCCTGTAAGGTATTTCTAAATCTTTCATTAACCTTTCCGCTACGGAGAGCATCTTCTCCCTTTCTTTTTCATCATCTTCAGGTTTGCAAAAAGAGACCATTTCCACTTTATCGAATTGATGCACCCTTAAAATCCCGCGGGTATCCTTACCGTATGTTCCGGCTTCTCTGCGGAAACAGTGGGAAAAAGCTGCATATCTTTTTGGTAGAACACCTTGGGTAAAAATTTCGTCAGCATGCATCGGTATTAAAGCGTGTTCCCCGGTCCCGATTAAATATAGGTCAAGCGGTTTGCCTTCCTTAGTCTCGCTAATTTCGAAATCACTAACCAAATAATAATTTTCATTCCCACCCCCCTGCCAATAACCTAAACCATCGGTAATTTCCTTTTTGATAAGCTCGGGCGGAATTATTGGGGAAAAACCTTCTTTCACCAAGATTTTGAAAGCATGTGAAACTAGGGCAAATTCAATTAAAACTGCTTCGTTTTTCAAATAAGCAAATCGGCTGCCGGCTACTTTTGCTGCCCTTTGGATATCGATAATATCAAGCGCTTCGCCAAGATCAACATGATCTTTCGGCGGAAAATCAAATTTCGGCGGTTCCCCCTCTTTTTTAATGATTTTATTGGCCGTTTCATCGCCAACTGGCACGCTCTTTAGTAAAATATTAGGTAACTTTAGTAGTTCTTCTTTTAGTTCCGCTTCGATCGCCGATAACGCCGCTCCCTTTTTATTAAGTTTTTGCTTAAGTTCCCTGCCTTCCTCCACTTCTTTTGCTTGGGCAATTTCTTTGCGATCCCTTCGAAGCTCTTCGACTTCCCCAATTAATTTTCTTCTCTGTTCATCAATTTCTAAAAGATGAGCTACATCCACTTTTGATCCACGTTTTTGGAGCATTTCTTCAACTTCTTTTCTATTTTCCCTAATGTATTTTATGTCTAACATAGCTTCTTTTTTAGCCCACTTTAGTGGTCGCAGAACGCGCAGTATCTGGCTCGCCGACTGGCGAGGCATAAGATACGAGCGGTCTATTCTCTCTAATAAATTTAATACCCAACATAATCTTTAATTTAAATTTTTTAATTTTTAATTTTCAATGAAAATTTCAAATTTCAAATTGAAAATTAGTTTACAAGCCGAGATCTTTGCTAACTCCCTTCATTGAGTTTAAAACAATCCCAACAAAGTCTGCTAGTGGTATGTTCAACTCGGTCTCACAAGACTTAATATCCTCCCGGCTAACTGCCCTGGCAAAAGCAGGTTCTTTCAAACGTTTCAGCACCGATTCTGCAGTTAGTCCTTCCAATTTTTTACCTGCCTCGCCGGCAGGCGGGTCCGGACGAACCAAAGCAGCTGCTACAATAAGTCCTGTTAATTCATCGGCAGCAAAAATTGCCTTTGCCATCAATGTTTTTCTTTCTGCTTTATCCGCGTGCCCTCTGATAGCATCAATCACGTCTTGCGAAACTTTATCTTTAACTTTTTCAACCACAATATCTGTATGTTTCTCCATAATAGCGACCTCATAATTGTCCGAGGGGTTGCCCGAGGCAATTACGTCGCGCTTTAGCGCGTCATAGTCTGCGTCGTGAAACAATCCGACCACTTCCCAATCATCTCTATTTCCGATATCTTCTCCTTTTTCTTTTAAAGAATCGTACAAACCCCCCATTGCCGCAGCCGCAGCCAAGCAGTGCTTTTTAATGTTTGGACTTTGCACCAGTTCATCAACAATTTTTAAAGCTTCTTCTTTTATCATATCCTATAGACAACTACCCCTGGGGTTGATTACTATAAGGTGGGGTTAGGAAACTTCCAAAACCTCCTTTGCTTTTTTGGCAAATTTCTCCAAGACCCAAATCGTTCTTTGTCCTCCACTGATTCCAAAAACCCCAGCGGATGCTTGCTCACTACCCAATCTCGCAGGAATCCCAATATCTTCAAGCTGCTCCAAAATCATCCGAGCAATCGTCGCACTTTCAGCGGTATAGATAAGCACCTCTTTAAATTCTTTTCCTTTTTCCATAACTATATTAATAGATAGTAATATAGTAGCCTTTAACTACTATTAGCTTCTCGGAATCTTTTTTTAATAAAATCTTTATCTAAACTTAAAATTAACCAAGCTGCTTTTGGTCCTGATTCTTTACCTAGTAAGACCAGATATATTGCCTTGAAAGTATCGGAAGATGAAATCCCAAGCTCTTTTCCAGCCTGATAAATCTCGTTTTGGAAAGTTTCCGGTCCGCCAGCTGGCGGATTTTCCAGCTTTTCTGCAATTTTTAAAAGTAACTTTCTTTGACCTTCAGAAAGTTCTTTTACTTCACTAGGTAAATCTTTCTTAACTGTAAATTTAATTTCTTCTGGCGCAAAACGCTCTAGGTAAATTTTAACATAATTGATTCGTTCATCTAAGGCTTGTTTGTCCTCCTTGTTTAATTTTTCTCCCTTTTTCTTTTCTGTTTCCGCTTCTAAGTCGATATTCGGCATCTGAACAAAGTTGACCAAATCTCCGAATCTTAGCGCAAAGTATTTCTTTTGTTCCTTATCAACCAAGGAAAGATCGTAAATTCTTCTTAAGTCTAAATCGCTACTACCCCTAGCATTGTCAAAGTCTTCAAAAAGCTTTGGAATAGTGTTTTCTTCTTGTGGGTTAAAATCAATATGCTGCATTGGGCGCGAACGAACCATCAGAAACCGAAGTATCTCTGGGGGGAGAATTTTGGAAACTTCAATCGCCGAAACTCCTACTCCTTTGGAACTGCTCATCTTTTGGCCGGAAAGTAAAAAGTGTTCGTAAGGGATATCATACGGCGGCTCGATATTAAATATTTCGCGGGCAATTGTATTCGCTGTATCGCGCGTACCTCCTTTTGAAGCGTGATCTTTACCTTCACCTTCAACACTTACCCCAAGTGCCGCCCATTTTGCCGGCCATTCAACCCGAAAATGCATTTTTCCCGTTCCGCCAAACGGACTAATTTTTCCTTTATGCCCGCAACCAACCGCCCAGTCAACTTTTCGCTCTAAACACTCATATTCCACCGTCTTTCCGTCCCAATTTTTTGCTGACGTGGTACCGATTTTTCCGCATTTTTCGCAGATTGGTTGGAAGGGAATAAAATCGCGAGGTCTTTTTGAACCTGAAATTTTTTCATAAATACTTTGGATTTTTTCAGCGGATTCTAGGGCAACTTCGATTTGTTTATCAAACTTGCCTTCGCTGTAAAGTTTTGAATTCCATAAAATTTCTGGCTTTGCCCCTAATTTATTAAAAACCTTTATAAACTCGTTTGCATAATATTCCGCATAAGAATCGTCTCCTTCTGGAGCCGGAATATCTTTGAGTGGAACGCCCATAAATTTTTCATATCTTTCTTTAGAAAGATACACGGGAAGTGAATCCATAGGATCAAGATCGTCAAAAATATAAGTATAAGAAGATTTTACATTTGCCTGCTTGAATGCTTTGAAAATTAAATCGTGGATTATTACACCGCGGAGCGCTCCAACGTGAATGCGTCCGGAAGGAGTTTTGGCATCGTCAATAAGTTGGGTTTTTCCGGTTTTTGCTAAACTTTCCGCAATTTTATCGGCCCAAAACATATGCTTCTAGTATACGCCGAAATGACTTATGTGGGCAAGAAAAGAGGAAGCCTCCATGCTTTTCCTGCGATGGAGGCTTCTAACTGCTGGCAGAGTCCATGTTTAATTGTTTAACTCCCTTCCTCATAAGCTCTTCAACTGCCAAGCGGATACGAGGGCTGGAAATTGCCCCTATGGCTTCACGGTAGAACGCGTCAGCAGGAACTCCTTCCCTGATTGCTTCTTCCACCGTTTCCTCATAGTGACAATCGCGGTCCAAAACAGAGACTCGGTCCATCCCCACGTGGAAAGCATCGTAGAGAGGCATAACCGCGTCTGCAAACCGCTTTCCACCCTTTTCGAGAAGAAACCGGTAGGCGAGCGGACGGTGCTCAATGTAACCTTTACGCCACTGCTGACTTACATCACCAGGGTTTGGGGGAACCCAATCTGGCGGCAGCTCAAACTCCTTTACGTACTCTCTTGCTTCCTCCACACTACGAGGATAATCCAGTCTAGGATGATCTCCCCCACCTGGAATGGCCTCGTCCGCTTCGTGCACTCGGAATTGGTGGCTACCCCTTACGATTTCCGACTCCGAGAATCCTTCCAAGAGGGCTTCGCGAATAAACCGCGCCTTCCCTGCCTGGACATGTGCTAGGATAGTCTGGGGCCTCTTGGATCCAAGCTTGCTGAATCCTTTTCTGTGCCTCCTTCTCAAAATTGGATCGTAATATTTGTCGAGGAACCTGTCCATCTCCAAGTACAGCCTCCTCGTCTTCCACTTTTCATACCAAGTGAAAACGGAAGTTACGGCTCTTACGATCCTCCCTCGCAATGATGCTCGTCGGCGCTTTTCCTCAGTCTCCCCCACTCCAGAAGCGGGTTTATCTATGAATGGGCGGAGCCAAATGAGGAGAACGCTGACCACAACAACCCAAAACAGATACGCTACCCGCCTCATCTGGCCTCCCTCCTTTCTTTATGGGATTTTGGGGGCGTATATGATAGGTGGGAGGGATTTTAGCTTCTAGCTATCGTTTTGTCAAGCAGATTGACCATTATCTCTCTTGCTCGAGGAAATAATAATCGATTTGCTCTACAAAGTCAGCAAGCAGGGGATCATCTACTAATTCCTTCAACTCAAGCCAAAAAGCCTTCACTGGTATAGATTTATCTTTTTTATAATACCCCATTGCTTGGATGACACTTTCAATTCTATCTACCTGCCTAGCAAATCTAGCTTCCTTACTAGCGCCGGTTTTATACTCAAACCACAGATATTTTAGCTCATGGCGCAGATTTTGAGGTAAAAAGGTGATTACTTTATCCAAAGCCTTTACCTCTATCCGAAGCCGTTCCAGGGCTAAAACTTCTTTCCCTTGCCGCGAACCGTACCAAGGCAAGCTTTCTAATAATTTCTTTTTATCTTTGGCGGCTTCAATTATTTTGTCGTAAGGTGTACTGTCCCCAATTTCTGAAGCAAAAAGATCGTGTGAAATTATCATCAAAAAAACTGCTTCTTTATCCACCCTACGGCGGGCTGATAACAGCCAGGAAGTAAAAGTAGAAACAAAACAATGCGACGCAACAGATTCTGGATGCCTAACTCCTCGAATCTCCCAACCTTTTCTGGGAACGGTTTTTAATTTTCCTACCTCAAGAATAAATTTTATTAAATTTCTATCCTTACGACTTTTAACCGCCCTTTCTCCTTCAGTAAAAAATTTACATAGAGAGTGGGCAAAATTTAAGATTCTTTTATTGTCAGTTACCTGGCTAATTTGGGTGAGAAAAGGAGTAAGTAAATCTTCTTTGATCTGATCCTTATATTCCAATGCTTGAATTAGATTCTCTAATCTGTCTATAGATTTCAAGAACTTTGCTTCTTTGGATGTTTTATTCTGGAAATCTAACCATAAATTGTAAATTTCGTCTTTAACTACTTTGGGTAAATCTTCAATAAGTTTTTCAACTGCCTTATTTTCTTCTTCGAACCTTTGAGCGCCAATTCTGCCTTTTTCGGTTACTGGTGCCCGCAGTACAAGTGCTGGATAACGCTTTAAAAGCTCCTTTTTATCTTTAATATCCAGCAGTTGGGTATATGGGCTAATATAATCAATAAAAACTGCGGAAATGCTATGTACCAGGGCAAGCTTTAGAAGTCTTTTAATATTAAGGCGGGTTTCTTTACCGAAAATCCAAGCTAGTACCAAAACCCGAAAGGCGTGATCAGCAACGCTTTCCGGATTTTTAACACCTCGCAAGACCCACCCCGGCCTAAGCGTAGTTTTCAATTTTCCCAAGTCAATAAAAAAACGGATAAATTCTTCCATATAATTTAACTTAATCAGAAAATTGGGCTACTAACCATTATATCAATGTAATGGAATATTTACCAACTAATAGGGGTTTTAGGATTTTAATTAATCTACATCTACAACTTTGTAAGTAGATTTTATAGTTGAGGATACTGTTACAATATCTCCCACCTGAGCACCGAGGAGCGCTTTGCCTACGGGACTTTCGTTTGAGATTTTTCCGCGGGTTGGATCGGCTTCTATCGAAGAAACAATCACAAATTCATCATGGTCCCCATCGATTTCAACTTTTACTTTTGATCCTATTTGGACCGCTCCGGATCTTTCTTCTGAAGAAACAACACTAGCGCCACGAAGGATTTCTTGAAGTTCTAATATCCGTCCTTCAATAAACGACTGTTCTTCTCTGGCAGTATCATATTCCGAGTTTTCATTAATATCGCCATATTCCCTCGCTTTAGAAATACGCACCGTTACGTCCTTGCGTTTTACGTTTACGAGTTGCTCGTATTCTTTTTTTAGTCTTTCAAATCCTTCTTTTGTAAGAATGATTTTTTCTTTTTCCATAAATTTCCTAATTTACGTCACGCTTTAGCAGGATATAAATTTCCTAATTTACATCACGCTTTAGCGGGATATAAATTTCTTTCTAGGAGTTTTTGAGACAAAAAAACCCCAAATGCTCGGGGACTCCATCGAGTTAAATTTTATACTTCTGGCCTCAATACTCAAACCCGAGTTAGGCTCAAGTAATAAAGAATTAAAGATAAGGTTAGCATAACAGACCTAGCTTGTCAACAAGTAAGGTAGCCGCTTTTACTTGGTGACCTGCCCCTAACGACTCTGAGTTCGAACACCCGTCTCCAGATTCTAAAGAGTGGGAAAGCCAAAATCTACTAGAATTAATCGAACCTAGTAAACCTCTCGACAACTACTACCATAGTTTATTAGAATCTTAGTAATGACTAAGCTGTTAATTTATAGAGAGGATTCAAAGGTAGTTGTTATAAATAAAGAAATTTCTTGGATTTTGCCAGTTGTTGATTCTACTGAGGTAGAAGAAATAAAACATATTGCACTAGAGCAACTAGGATTCTCAATTCATACCTTTGGAAATAAACACGGTAACATCCTTATGGCAAGAAGAGTCTTCGGAGATCAAAAAGAAGGAACAAAATGGTTTAGTCTAGAAGAAGCATCACAATTAGTTGGAGTAAGTGAAGCGAAATTAAAAAAATGGGTCGATGAAGATATTGCCTACTCTACTAAGAGACAGTTAGAGTTAATCCAGAAAGTTTTTGGTGAATTTGACAAAGAAAAAGTAAATATTTTTTTGTGGGGAGGTTGGGCAGTGGACTTTTTGGTAGGTCATATTACACGCCCTCATGTTGATATAGATACACTTGTATGGAAAAAGGATAAAGAAAAAATAAGAAAAATAATGGAAAATTTAGGTTTTTCTGTGCAGGATAAGATTAGAAAATTTCAAAATAGCTATGATGGCTTTCAATTTGATATTGATTTTGTGGAGCCTTTGGGCGATGAATTTATTTCTAGCCAATCACCACAGACAAAAGGATTAAAATGGTCTAAGGACACATTCTCCAAAACAGTTGATGCTAAGCTTAACGGTGTACAAGTTAGGGTGATAAACCAGAAATCACTTTACTCATTTACCCAGTCTAAAATTAAATATTACACAAGGAAGATAGGTCAAGCTAGCGGACCTGTAGAAAAAACTAAACAAGATTTATTGACCCTAGAGAAATACCTTGATTTATAAAGAAATAATCTTAGTGACCCCAACCGGATTTGAACCGGGGTTCGTGGACTACGAACCTCTGTTACGTGGCTGACTCTCCTCCCTATGTTTGGTACCGCCAGGGGGATTCGAACCCCCGATCTCGGCGTTGAGAACGCCGTGTCCTAGGCCACTAGACGATGGCGGCACGCCCGTAAAAAACCGCTTATCCCTGCCTCGCCGGTAGGCAGGCTAAACCGCTAGGCGATGAGACCACGCTAAGCGTGGCTGCACCCAAGCTGAGCTTGGGGCCTTCTCTAAGAAATAATCCAAATTATATCTTTTTTCAGCTTTTCAGTCAAAAAATCCCCGATTATTACTTGACAACTCTAATCAAAATAGGGTACCTTAAATGACAAGGAGACTGCCTTATTGTTAAGGTAAAACCAGATGGCTGACCCAATTTATCCAACTTCAGAAAAACCAATAAACCCTAATCAAACAAATACTCCAAATGAAAATCCAGCTGTTGGAGGAATTGGGGTACCACCCCAAATAGCAAATGATCCACAAAACCCCCCACCTGGAAGTGTAAATGAATCACAACCGCCGGCTGCTCAACCAACCCCACTCATAGCTGCAGACCCACCAGCAGCGCCTCAAACAGTACCTACTCCAACCGTTGTTGCAGAACCAACTGCACCCTCGTATTTCTCAAATCAACCTACGGCAGCAACAGAACCTCCGGCGCCTTCAATAGAAACAGTACCTCTAACACCGGCTACTCCGCCATCACCTAGGGTGGTTTCACCATTATCTAGCGAGGAGATGGGTCCTCCTTGGATGCGCACTGATCCAAACGTACGAGCAGCTCAAGATGGAATGGCTGAAGCAGGAACGCCGACACTTTCTCCACCAGTACCGTCAGAGGTATCAACACCTTGGCAAAATCCAATGGGACCACCACAAACAAATCCTCAAGTTTCTACGGAACCGGAAGAAAAACGCGGCGGATTTCCAGTTATTATTTTCGTGATTTTGATTTTGGGAATAATCGCTCTAATCGCAGTATATCTCTTTATTAAAAAATAAGCCTCAGATATTTAGCGGCCAAAGTTTCTTACTCTTCTTCTATATTCTTTTAAAGCTTCCATAAATCCTTTTTCAGAATAATCGGGCCAAAGAGTCTTAGTAAATAACAGTTCTGAATATGAGGACTGCCAAAGAAGAAAATTCGAAAGCCGCATTTGGCCGCCGGTACGAATTATTAAATCCGGATTGGGCAAGGGAAAGGTATAAAGATGATTACTAATGTCTTCCTTAGTAATTCGAATACAATTTTTCTTATTTGCCTGCACTGCGTGGACAATCTCATCTTGGCCACTGTAATTTATGGCAATACTTAGAAAAAGCCGATTGTTGTTCAGGGAATCATGCTCTATTTTTGTAATAGCCTTTTGGAGGTTAGGAGGAAGAGAAAATAAATCACCAATGCATTTTACTTTTACGCCCTTCTCTACTAAAGTTGTGAGCTTATCTTTAATTCCTTTTTCCAACAATGAAAAAAGAAAAGAAATCTCCTGTTTGGATCGCTCCCTCAGATTTTCTATAGAAAGGGCATAAATCGTTAAATATTTAATTTTAGATTTGATTGCTGCTTCGACAATTTTTTCTAAAGTATCTGCCCCAGCCTGGTGGCCCTTTGAGACGGGTAAATTTCGTTTCTTTGCCCAGCGGCGATTACCATCCATAATTATTGCGATATGAACCGGAAGATTTTTCATAAGTCTTAATTATAATTAGTATTAGTAAAAAATTCAAAAATAACTAAAAGGAGGCGTTTTTATTGTATTTTGACTTCAATCGAAAAACCAGCTAAACTTAAATTAAAGCTGGAATGAAAAAAACTGCCAATAAACAAAAAATATTACCCCAGCAAGTAATTAAATCAAATAATTATAACCCAGATGAAAAAGGTTTAATTTCTCAAGTTGAAAAAATTCTTGAAACTGTTCATTCCTCAAGCATCCCAATTGATTTACGAACTAAAATTGAAGATACTTTAGAGAGATTAAACCGGGCATTGCAGCATTCATTTTACCAAGCAGAATTTGAACAAACTACCACCCACATCGAGTGGCTGCTATCTCTTCCTTGGGATAAAAGAAGTAAGGATAATTTAGATCTGGAAAAAGCTAAACAACTCTTAGATAAAAATCATTTCGGCTTGGACCATATTAAAGAACGGCTTTTAGAATACTTATCAGTTTTAAAATTACAGTCAGAACAAGAAAAATCTGATATTGTTAAATTTTCCCGGTCACCCGTTCTTTGTTTTGTAGGACTTCCCGGAACCGGAAAAACAAGTCTAGTTGCTTCAATTGCCGAAAGTTTGAATCGATCGTTTGTCCGAATCCCTATGGGTGGTATGAGTTCCCCGCTTATGCTTCGCGGCGAACCAAAAGCTTATCCGGAAGCCGAACCGGGAATGATAATTAAAGGTTTAAAACAAGCCGGTACAAAAAATCCGGTAATCCTTTTAGATGAAATTGATTCAATTGCCCAGGGTGCAGAAAGTGATATTATGGGTGTCTTGCTGGAGTTACTAGATCCAGAACAAAGTAGTTCTTTTACTGATTATTATATTGATTATCCTTTCAATCTTTCCGAAGTATTATTTGTTGCTTCTGCTAACAAAATCGGCAATGTTACCAGTGCCGTAATGGACCGGCTCGAAATGATAATCATGCCTCGCTACACCGAAAGCGATAAAATCCACATCGCCCGCGACTACCTGCTACCAAGAGAGATTGAAAACGTTGGTCTACCTAAAGGAATGGTAACATTTGCTGATGATGCTTGGCCGCATGTAATAAAACCGTTTGGTTATGATGTTGACATTCGCAGTCTGCAACGAACTATCAACGGTATTTTGCGCAAAGTGGCAAAGAAATATGTGGAAGGAAAATTAAATAAGGTAACTATAACCGCCGCAACTCTTCCGGAGTTTATTCCTGAATTCGTCTAATTACCAATTACTCTTAAAGCTATGTCCGGTAATTTTTTTACCAAGAATCCTATCTTGATAATCAAACGCGGCTTTTTCGATTTCACTAGCTACACTGTCCACTTCTTTCTTAAGATCTTCAAAATTGTCCTTGGCTTTTTTGTAATGCTGGATGTAGTATTTTAATTGTGGCTGGGTTCCTGAAGGGCGAGCGGTAATTTTGGTTCTTCCGTCTTCAGAAAGTATTAGGGTGATCTGGTCTCCAGTAACTCCAGCTTTATACTTCTGGGGATCTCTTAGTTCGGGATCCAAACGATCGATTATCTTCAAAACCTTAAACCCAGCTAACTCCTTTGGCGGATTTGCTCTTAAGGCTTTCATATATTTAACAATATCTTCAAAACCAGTCTTGCCAATCATTTCCACTTGGTTCAGTATATTCCTATAATAGCCGTACTTTTGATAAATTTCATTCAAATAATCGGTGGTCGTTCTTCCTTGATCTTTCAACCAGGAAACCATTTCTGCCAGAGTAAAGGCGGCAATTGCCGCACATTTATCCCGGATGAAATTACCCCGTAAATAACCCAAGCTTTCTTCAAAGGCAAAAACGAAATCTTCTTGATTCTTTAGATTTTCAACAATCTGCCCAATCCATTTAAACCCAACCAGCGTGTCGTCAACAATCTTCACTCCAAAACTTTTTGTAATATCAGAAATCAATGAAGTGGTTACATAAGTCTCTACTACTAAATTATTACTTATCAATTTACCCTGGTTTTTCAAAAACGACAGGATAAAATAAACCATCGCCGCCCCTATCTCATTACCGGTTAGGGCAACTAATTTTTTGCTAGAGAGTTTTGTTTTAAACGCGGCCCCAATTCGGCAAGCATCCGGATCGGTACAAATTGCCACGTCCCCCCCGATTTTTTCGCCGAGTTTTATCACCAAATCCAACACCTCTTCATACTCCGGATTTATATAATCCCCATAGGCAGTTGGGAAATTCTCATCTGGTTTGGCTTGCTCTGTTACAACAGTTACATCAAACCCTTCTCGTTTTAAAACGGGTAGGGCGTTTGTTGAACCAACGCTGTGAATTGGACTAAAGGCGATTTTCGCCGATCTTGTCTTAACCAGCGACAACTCACTAATTTTCTCAAAATATTCTTCGTCAACTTCTTTTCCAATTATTTTAATTAGACCTTTATTCTTAGCTTCATCAAAATCTAATTTTTTAATTTCTTTTACATTTAATACAAGGTCCATAAATCTTTGGTCAAGCGGCGGGACTACTTGGCCTCCATAGGTCCAAAAAAACTTAAACCCATTATCGGTTCTCGGGTTGTGTGAAGCAGTAAGTGCTATCCCGGCAATTGTTTTAAGAAACCTAACGGCAAAGGAAACTTCCGGAGTCGAACGGATCCCGTCAAAAAGAAAGGTTTTTATTCCGCTTGCCGCTAAAACACTGCAAGCGAGTCTAGCAAACTGCAGTGAATTTTTTCTTACTTCATAGCCAACAACTACCCCTTTTTGCTTTGCTTCTTCGCCGAAATCTTCAATAAAACGTGAGAGGCCTTGAGCTGCTTCACCGATTGTCCGCTGGTTCATTCTGTTTGGACCGGCACCAATTTTTCCCCTGATTCCGCCGGTACCGATTCTTACGTGGGAATAAAAAGCATCTTCAAGCTCGTTCCAATCTTCAGAGTTAATCAAGGTTTCTATTTCAGACCGATAAGGGATATATTCTTTTTCAGTTAGCCAATTTTGCAGATTTTTAAAAGCTTCTTCCGATAAATTTTTTTCAGCGGTTTTTAGAATTGGTTCCATATAAAAAACTTAATAAATTATATCTCTTGGAAGTTAGAAGAGGCAAGTTTAAGTGTTTACGGTTGCTAATTTTATTCTTCTAACAAACCTCAAAACGAGCTCATATCCTCCGAAAAATACTCCGGCGTAGAAAATATCACCAAGAAGGGTGTTTCGGAAAAATGGGATTGCTAAAGCGTAGCAGGTTGTTAATCCAACAAAATTTCTTGGATACCACATGTACCAAACGGCAAGATTGGTTATTACAAAAAACAGAATTGATGAACTAATTGCGGCTAAAATAATATTTGCGGGTGTTTTCCTTTTTGCTAACCACAAACCAATTATACCGGTCAATAAAAAAGAACCGTAAACTGAAAACATCACAACTGGTGAGTAAAAACCGATAAAAAAGTCGCTAACAAGCATTGCCGCAATCGGCACCAAAAGCGCATACTTGCGATTTAAATACGCGCCGCCAAAGAGAGCCAAACCCGCAATCGGGGTAAAATTTGGAATGTGAGGAAATAAACGAACACCTATAACTATTAATACTACTAACGCCGGGTTTATTAATCTGTTTATAACATTTTTTAGCTTACTGTCCACGGACTACCGCCCACAGCTTTTCTACTGTGTCAGTAGACTGTAGTCAGTAGACTTAATAGATACTAAGTCTCCATTCTATCTTATCGCCGCTACGTACCTTATAACTGCCAGCGCCCACCTCCGCTGGCTCGCCATTTACAATAAATTCCCAAAACTCCCTCTTTGATTTGTTTGCAGCTCTTCCGTTTATCGCTGTAACAAAAGCCATTTCCCCTTCACCGGTGGCTTCTACCGTAGCCACTTTTTTAGTCAAATCTAAAGCTGTCTGACCTTCTGGTATTTCAACATTTTGAACACTTTGACTACTTAGAATCCGCTTATCCTCACCAAAACTAATCAAAATACTTGCTTTGATTTTTCCGTTTTGCTCTTTTTCGCTTGTGACGGCCGAAGCTACCTTTCCGCTTTCCCTTACATTGACAACAGCTATATAGCCGCCAACTAAAATAAAGGTAATTAAAACGGCTGTAATTAACCTATTTTCTCGAAAATTTTTCATAGTTAATTTTTTCAATTAAAAACCAACCGGCAAGGTTGGTTTATTTAATCAAATGTACACCTCCTTCGCGCGAAAGGTCCGCCAGCTGGCGGATCAAAGGCGGGGTTCTGGGTTTACAGTAGCGCCACTCCCCTGGAATCACACCAGGCTTCACCCATACTCCTTTGACCTAAATTGTTAAAGTATCCGTTAACATTCACTGTTACCGCATGAGTAAGATCACTTTGTGTCTTTACCTGCGGAATCAGCATTCGCTGTTTCCACAAGAATAGCACTTTTTGCAGCCTTCTTCGTAGACGAAGGCGGCGACACCACAGCGCGGGCAAATATCCCGTCGCACTGATTCTTTTGCTAATAAAAGCGGCTCTCTGTTACTAACCGGCTCCTTGGTTTTTGCTATTTCTAAATTTATCTTACCGTCACCATTATCTTCAGATTTTGCGGCTGATTTTTCTTTTATTTCTGTTAAATATTCCGATACTACTCTTGAAATTGCATCCGCTAAAGAATGTACTCGGCCGTTACCAAAACCATGCTGCGTTGCTCCGCCAATACCGGTTAATTGATTAATTATTTGACCAGCTACTTCTTTCGGTGAGTAATCAGACGGTATTCGAAGAGCCAGCGAAATAAGGCGCCCAATAGCTTCAGCATCTGCCGCGATATCGCTACCAGCTTTACCAACAGTGATAAAAACCTCAAATGGGTTACCTTCACTATCAGCATTAATAGTTACAAAAGCATTTCCAACCGGTGTAGCAATTCTTCTGGTAATTCCTTGCAAAACTTCGGGCCGTTTACGCAAACGCACCGGGATTGTAGTACTTGTCCCGGGTGTTTCTCCGTTTGACTCTCCTACTTGTGCTTCTTCTTGTTTCGGAAAAATCTTTTTATCGTCTCCTGCATGGGAAAGTACACCTTGACGACTACCATCCCGCATATAGGTAACTCCCTTGCAACCAAGTTCATAAGCAAGGGTATAAAGTTTATTTACGTCTAAAATGCTATGGTTGTTAGGTGCGTTAACAGTTTTAGATATTGAAGAATCGGTATATTCTTGAATAGCTGCCTGCATATGTATATGTTCTTCTGGAGTAAGTTCATTAGCAGAAACAAAATAATCCGGATGAGCTTCTCCCAAATGATCTTCTTGCCATTTTTGATAGAGAGGATGATAAATTACATGCTCCCCGATTCGATCGTGGCGTATCATCTGGAAATCAAAAACCGGTTCAATACCACTAGAAACACCGGAAAACAAACTGGTACTACCGGTTGGCGCTTGGGTAAGTAATAATCCATTACGAATACCATTTTTTGCAATTTTTTCTTTAATTTCCGTCGGTAATTTTTTTATAAACCAACCCTGCAAGTATTTTTCTTTATCAAATTTGGGGAATGAGCCTTTCTCTTTTGCTAAATTAGTGCTTTCTAGGTAAGCGACATCTCGAATTGTCTTATAAATTTTATGAGCTACCTCAATTGCCTTTTCGCTACCATAACGAATCCCCAGCATAATTAAGACGTCGCCTAATCCGAGAGTTCCTAAACCAATTCGCCGTATTGAGAGCTGATTTTTCTTATTTTCCGGATGATAATATCCGCTAGCATCAATTACATTGTCCATAAAACGGACTGCAATCCTTACCGTTTCTTCCAATAACTCATAATCTACATTCCCATCTTTAACGAAACGAGTAAGATTTATTGATCCTAAATTGCACACACCCCAAGCACTTAGGGGTTGTTCGCCGCAAGGATTGGTAGAGATTAATTTTTCAAAGTACCAAGTATTACTTTGCTTATTAGCCCTTTCAATAAAATAAATTCCTGGTTCAGCACTAGCCCAAGCAGATTCACAGATTTTTCCCCAAATTTCTTTTGCTTTTACGCTTTTATAGACTTTAATCTTTTTCCCCAAAGAGCGCCATTTATCTAAATCTCCATCCCAAATCTTATCGTAGTCTGGATCTTCAATATCCGGAAAAACTAAATCCCAATCACGATCATCTTTAACTGCGGCCATAAATTTATCGGAAATACAAACTGAAAGATTAGCCCCATTTATTTTAGATAGATCCTTTTTAACCTCAATAAATTCAACGATGTCTGGATGCCAATCATTGAGCATAAGCATCAAAGCGCCCCGGCGGGTTCCCCCTTGCTGGATAACATCGTGCGTTGCGGTTGAATATAAAGAAGCCCAATTAACTGGCCCGGAACTTGTGCCATTTACCTTTTTCACCCGAGCACCCCTAGGACGAAGTGAAGAAATATTAACCCCAGCCCCACCAGACCTGCTAAAAACATCAACCATAATTTTTAAATTATCAATTATCCCGTTACGGGAATCATGTGGTGAGGGAATAACAAAACAATTATAAAAGCTAACCTCAAATGGCGTTCCGGCTCCGGAAATAACCCGACCTCCCGGTACAAATTTAAAATCTTTCATGATATCGTAAAATTTGGTTGTCCATTCTCTTTGCTTTTCCTTTGTTTTCTCAACTTGGGAAATACCCGCAGCCACTCGGCGCCAAGTTTGCTCGGGAAATTTCTCAAGAGCGTTACCTTCGGCATCTTTGAGGGAATAACGATCTAGAAAGACTTTCTCTCTAATACCTTCTAACAAGGTGTGCTCTGTATCGCTGATTAATGATTCTAGTTTTGTTTGTAATTTTTGATTAAACTTTCCCCGATGTATCTTTTGGCTCATAATCAATTTTTAAGCAGTTCTAGTTTCTTTACCGGTTTTTAATAAATTGTGAACTTCTTTTTCGAAAGATTCCAAATCCTCAAACGAACGGTAAACACTGGCAAAACGTATATAAGCAACTTTATCCAAAACCCTAAGCCTGCGCATAACAATTTCGCCGATTATTCGACTAGGAATTTCGATACTTTCTTTTTTACGCAGGTCTTGCTCAATTTCATCAACTGTATCTTCGATTGTATCAAGGGAAATCGGCCGTTTTTCACAGGCTTTTCTCATACCAACAAGAAGTTTGTTACGATCGAATTGCTCCCTTCGACCGTCCTTTTTAATAACTGCAAGATCAATAATGTCTACTCGCTCGTAAGTAGTAAAACGTTTACCGCATTTTAAACACTCTCTTCTGCGGCGAACAGAGGATATATCTTCTGAATCTCGGGAATCTAGCACCTGATTTTCATTGTCGGCACAATAAGGACATTTCATGGTTTTCACTCCAAAGAATACCCAATTTTTTTGTGTGGTAAAAAATGCTGCCCAGTCTTTCACCCAAGGTGTGTTTGAAGGAAAATCCTTTCACGTGTGGAAACTGCAAAACACAATATCTTGAGTACTAAGTTAATAGTAGTATCAACATCTGGGGGTTGTCAAGTGGTAAAGTTTAATTCGGAAAGATTACTTTTCGGTCTCTAAAAACTCTTCGGCGTCCATTGCAGCCCGGCAACCGGCGGCAGCTGCAGTAACCGCTTGCTGGTAGCGCCAATCATAGACGTCACCGGCAGCAAATACTCCAGGAACCGAAGTTTTTGAATGATTTTTCAAAACAATGTAACCTTTTTGATCCAATTCCAATTGGCTACCAAGAAACTGCGTATTTGGTTTATGGCCAATAGCGATAAATAAACCATCAATCTGCAACTTATCAACCGCTTTCGTTTTTAAGTTTTCCAGTAGCGCTCCTTCCACCTTCTTCTCACCTAAAACTTCCTTAACGATGCTGTTCCAGATAAATTTAATTTTCTTATCGGCAAATACCCTCTCTTGTAATACCGGAAATGCCCTTAGGGTATCGCGGCGATGAATTATTGTTACATCTGTCGCAAATTTGGTTAAAAATAAAGCTTCGCGAAGAGCCGAATCGCCACCACCAACCACAGCTACTTTTTTATTTTTGAAAAATGGGGCATCGCAAACTGCGCAAGAAGAAACGCCCCTGCCTATTAGTCTTTGTTCACTTGGTAGATCCAGCCACGTAGCCGAAGCTCCGCTGGCCACGATTAAGGTTTTCGTTAGATAGGAATTGCCCGCTATAACAACCGGGAAAGGCTTTTTTGCCAAATCAACACTGATTACATTTTCGTTAACAATTTCCGCGCCCAACCTCTCTGCTTGTTTTCGCATCCTGGTCATCAGTTCCGGGCCCAAAATTGGTTCAGGGAAACCCGGAAAATCTTCTACCTCGGTTGTCAACATTAGTTGCCCACCAAGAGCCAAACCACCGATTACCAAGGTCTTGAGGCTACTGCGAGCAGCATAAATAGCCGCCGTCAACCCAGCCGGCCCACTGCCAATAATAATTGTGTCGTAAATAGTTTCTTTCATAAAATTACCTTGTTGCCCGGTTTAATGATACCTGAAAGGCGGTCCTGGAACAATAATCAAGCAAATTTTGCTAGCTCTACTTTAAAATAGTCGATATTGGGAATCGGGGTTGGGTCATTTCCTTCGAGAATTGCTAAGTAAAAACTAGCCCATGAAGAAAATACTAGAGTTTCAAAAGCAGCAGAGACCTTGTCTGAAGACTGAATTTTATAAGAAACTGCTTCTATATCTGTATTTTTTAAAACATCTTTGGTTACGCTAATTCTAGACTGGATTTTTTTATCATAAAGACCTGTCTCCAAAAAAATAACCTTGACGGTTTTTCCCAAGCTTTCAGGATATTTTATTCCCTCAAGCAAATGGTGGTTGGCCTCTGGAAGCAAAAAGTAAGCAGAAAGTGTTTTACCATTTTCATTTATTTGATTAGCGAAAATATGAGCATTTCCTGCTAAAAAAGACCCGGCGAGTATAATTGGTATTCTTCCACGAAGCTTTTCTGCTAATTCTTTTGCCGGATTTGCCGAAAGAGCTTTTTCAATTGAAAAAAAATCGCTTGATTTATCAATAGCTGCTAAGGTATTTGTAAAATCGCTATCAGAAAGACTAACAACACCCATTTGGTTCAGAAGACCGAGAATTCCGCCAATAGAATAACCTAAACCCATTCTGGGTTGGCCGCAAGGATTGTAATTTGGATCAAATTGGTAAAAGGATAGATTTCTTTGTTTTAGTTCTTCAATCAATTTACCACCGGAAGCGATTCCGACTACTTTAGCACCCTTTTCTACCCCATCAGTCAAAGTCGAAAGCGTTTCTTCGGTATTACCTGAATAACTAGATACAATTACAAGGCTCTCTTCATCAACAAATGAAGGTAATTTGTAGTCATTAACAATTTGCAGTGGTAGAGAGATATCAAAAACACTACGAATAAAGTGCGGGCCTAAACCGCTGCCTCCCATTCCGGATATCACAATATTTTTAACGTTTTTATATTCCGAAGGTAGTGAAACCGTTTTAGCTTCTTGATAACTTACTTCTAACTGCTTGCCAAGGTTCTGAATAGAACCAATCATATTTGAACTATCAAGTTTTTTGATTTCTTCCGGGCTATCAAGAATATTCATAATTTACCAGATATAACCTTTTATGTTTTGGGTTTAACAAGATTTGGCGGCTGTTTTCCTTCTAAAACCGCGATAATATTTTCGGCCGCGATACGACTCATCGCACTTCTTGCTTCATGAGTGGCGCTAGCAGTATGGGGGGTTAAAACCACATTCGGCAAATCAGTTAATCCCGGTGTAAGATTGGGCTCATTCTCATAAACATCCAGACCGGCACCAGCGATTTTCTTAGCTTTCAAAGCTTCAATTAACGCTCGCTCATCAACTATTGGTCCACGAGACGTATTAATCAAAATTGCAGTCTCTTTCATTTGGCCAAATTCTTTGGCGCTGATTAGATGACGAGTCTCACTCATTAGTGGAACGTGCAAGGTAATAAAATCGCTTTTCTTCAAAAGTGCGGGCAATTCATGATATTCAGCGTTAAATCGCATTTCAAACTCCTCATTCCGAGCTATATCATAATACAAAATCTCCATATTGAATCCGCCTCGAGCAATCTGAGCAACAAAGGAACCTATCCTGCCTAGCCCGACAATACCAATCGTCTTACCCCAAATTTGAGGCCCTAAAAAGCCAAGCGGTTCCCATTTCTTAAACTTTCCTTCACGAACATACCGATCAGCTTCGACAATCCGTTTTGCTACCGCTAAAAGCAGAGCAAAGGCGTGCTCGGCAACTGCTTCGGTCAATACTCCCGGAGTATTTGAAACAAAAATTTTTCGATCAACTGCTGCTTTGACATCAATATTGTCGTAACCAACAGCGTAATTAGCGACAATTTTTAGCTGTTTTCCGGCCGCATCAAGCACTTCCCCATCGATTTTATCGCTAAGAAGCGATAAAACCGCGTCACATCCTGCAATTTTTTCTTTTAATTCCTCTTTCGAAAGCACCTGATTTTCAGGATTAACTTCTACATCAAAATCCCGCTTGCGCATCATTAAAATCCCATCCTCCGGAATTGACCTACAAACAAAAACTTTCTTTTTCATAATTTAAAACCCTCCTTAGGTGAGAATTACATCACGCTTTAGCGGGATATAATTTACCCTCCTTTTAATAGTAACATGTAACAGGTAATAAGTTTCAAGTTAAATTTTTCTGATATCGAACCAGCCATCAAGCAGGTGCTTGATGATCATTTCTTGCATCTTATCGACGCTGAAATATTCAATAAATATTTTGTTCCAAAGCGCTTCATGAAAGTGGTATGAATACCAATCATCATAGGGAAGTTTACTCATTACACTCATTACATTGTCCATAAAATTAAAATTTACCAAGCTATCTCCAGATTTTATTGAATTCATCCAAGCAGCAACGTAATTGGTATGCTCCCAAACTTTGAAATCGAGATTCGGCAACACCTTTTCAAACTTTAAAAGAGTTTGTGATGATCCGCGATGACAAAAAGCTTCCGAACTAATATGAGGAACTCCAAGCCTTGGATCAGCGGGGTTTTCTTTAAATAGATATCTTTGAATCATAAACCAACGATTTGGGTCCCCTTTTGCAAGGGAAATATCCGGTACAAATCCTCTTATCGCTGAAACAATTTTTTCGCCGAAACCTTCTTTTTCGGAATAGTATTTAAAATAATTAGAGTATAGGGTAACTTCATCTATATAGTGGCTAGTCATAGCGAAAAGATAAATTGTCAAAACATGTTTTAATTCTTCTGATGGTATTAGAAATATTAGACCTAACTCTTTTAAATGGCTCATGGGGTGAAGTTTCTTATGAGTAAACTTTTCGGTAACAGTTTGCCACTTAGTCGCATCTAAAACGCGTACTTGAATAGGTCTAGCTTCAAAGTCGGATGCTTGTAAATCCCGGTACGCAGAAAGGTACGTAGAATTTAACCATTCTCTATCCTCCATAAAACGCAGCGCTGCATAGATTTCGAAAAGATCTTCCCGCTCAATCATTTCTTTTACTGAAGATACTTTTAGTTCCCGCATAATATTTCGGGGAGGATTTTCAGCGAGCAGCTTTTGGGCTACCTCTCTTTTTAGAAAAAATCCGTCTTGCTCCTCGTGCAGAGCTAAAACTGCGGCGATTAAATTGGCCATACCCTCGTTACTCGTACCAACTGGTTTACCTAAAAGGTTGAACAGTTGTTTGTCTAAAATGCGGACTTTTTCTTCAACCGCTTTATATAAATCCTCGGCATTTGGATTGTTTAATTTTAAGTAGGATAGAGTCTTGGTGACTTTTTCGTGGTTAGTCTCATAAAGATTTTCGACTACCCCCTTTTTGTCGGTAATATATTCCAGCGAATCTAAATATTTACTAAAACTATCAGGATCTATTTTTAATTGATGGGCGAAAAACTCAACGGCAGTATTTTTCATTAAAGTTTTGTTTTTATAATTTGAAGTTTGTCTGGAAAAGGCTGCTCTCCTGTATGTAAAATTCCCTTTTTTGCACCAAAGTAATTGACAACATTTGAAGCATTATCAGCGGCAAGTTCTAGAGCTTGTTCAATATTGTCAGACTTAATTAATCCTGCTACAAATCCCGAGGCAAAAGCATCACCAGCACCGGTGCGCTCCACTGCTTTATTAAGGTGGGTACCAATATGGTAAAAATATTTTCGATCGCAGGCAGTCGCTCCGGCAGCCGCATCGGTAATAACACTAATACCCCGTGTTAATAGACACATTTCATGCGCGATTTTTTCTTTTTCTTCAAAAGGAACTCCCGTAACTTTGGCCGCTTCTTCACGGTTCATAATTACCACATCAGCTTTTGCGAAAATTGGCGCTAAAATCTTTGGATCTTGCTTTAATTCTTCCTTGCCAGGAATTACGGCTTGTTTAATATCGCGGTTTTCAGTCCAATTAATCAAAGAGGTTAGAAGTTCCATGTTGCCGCCTAGGCTAGTAATAAAAATCCATTTGGTCTCCAGCTCATCTTTTGGTATCATTTCGCTTGTAAAATAGTTGCTAGCTCCTCGATTAACTAGAACTGTCCGCTCGCCATTATCCGCCACCAAAATAATCGAATAGCCGGTGTAATGTTCCCTATCTTTAATAACCAAGCTAGTATCTACATTATCGTTTTGTAAAGATTCAAGAACTGCGCTACCTCCGGGATCTTCTCCTATTCTACAAATACAAGCAGTTTTTAATCCCTGTCTGGCAAAAGTAACCGCAGTGTTTGTTGCTCCACCACCAGTTTCAAAAATAAGCTCATCGACTCCGATTTTACTACCAAGCGGCAAAACAAAGTCTAAATCATTCGGAGAACCTGGATTCGGCCTTGTTTTAAATTCTTTTGACCTTAAAAAAACGTCACGAGTAGCTGCACCAATGGTTATACAATCAAACATAAGGCTAACTCCTCTTTATTTAAGTATAAGGGTAGCGTGTGAATTTGTGAAGTAAAGATTTGATTAGCGTAAATCGTAAATCCCTTTTTCTTCAACCAGAAAGGTAAATAAATCTAACAGTAAACATACAATCGTTATAAGCAAGTAAATTAAAGCGGAAATTCCAGCATTGTAACTTTCAAAACCGATAACGATATACGAATATAAAAAATATAAAAGCATAAAACCAAATAGGAAAAACCCGAGAACAGAAGAAACCAAACTTAACTGTTTTAAGAATTTATTTGAATACCAGGAAAGAGAAACAGCGTCGATAATAATAATCAGAAAAAAATAGGCTAGGGTAAAATGATAAACAGTCATCGAACTAATATAAGAGATCCCAATATATGGTTCAGCTAATCTGAAAAAAGTCGGCAGCCTTAAAACATCTAAAAACGGTTGCGGCGTATTGTGAATAATAATTATCGCGGCGATAACTGAAAAAAAGGTTAGTAGATAAATCCACTGTAAAATTTTTACACTAGTTGGTTTTTCTAGTCTTTTCATTAGGGCAGATAGTCAAATTAAGCCTTACCAGTACTACCGAATATTTCTATCTTATGCTCCACCACCGATTGGATCGCCGAAATAACTTCGGGCATCAGTTTGTAGACAGCATATTCATCTGGATTTTCCTTCAAAGCTTTTTCGAGGCTTGTTTTGTACGCCTGTCTCATTTCAGTATTAATATTTATTTTAACTATCCCACCAACGGAAATTGCTTTTCTGACCTGTTCATCAGAAATTCCGCTTCCCCCATGCATTGAAAGAAAAGTGTTTGGAAGAGCTGCTCGGATTCTTTTTAGCAGATCAAAATCCACGATCTTTTGCTGCTCTTCAAAAAGTCCATGATAATTGCCAAAAAATGAAGCAAAAATATCCACCCCAGTTTCGGCCACAAATCCTTTCGCTCGCTCCGGATCAGTTAATGCCTTTTTTATTTCTTCCTCGGGTAATTGACCTTTGTGCACTTCGGAAGAACCCGCGATGTGGTCTATTTCCCCCTCAACTGTTAAGCCTTTCGCGTGAGCTTTTGGCACAATTTCCTTGGCAATTCTTACATTATCCTCATACGGACCTTTTGATCCGTCAAAATGGACAAGCTCAAAACCCGCTTCAATTGCTTCTTCCACACTAGTCTGATCTGGACAGTGGTCTAGGTTTATTAACACGGTAACCCCTTCTTCTTCCCTAGCGTTTTGAACTAAATCAACGATATTTCTTAGGCCTAAATACTCAACTTCGCCATCAGAAAATTCGACCAAAACCGGGCTCTTTTTATTCTTCGCCGCGGCAACCACCGCCTTAAAAATTTCAAGGTTATCCACATTGAATGCGCCTATTGCAAATCCTTCGTTCCTTGCTTTTGTCAACCACTCTTTAGCATTCATAATTTATGATAAAGCCATACAGGTTAAGTCTTTATAGGAGAGAAATAATCAAACAATGAAATTATTATCAATAAAAAGTCAATAAACAAAACGATATAATAAAGAAACGAAAAATCCTTCCTGAATCTACTTAGTAAAAATAGCACAAATGGTACCACGAGTACTATTGTTATACCCGCAATGGCCCAAAGAATTTTCAATTCATCAGGAAAACCTTCTAGAAAAAGGGTAACAGGCCCACCGCAAGGGTAGTCTCCAGCTTTTTCGCAACCCGCGTAGCTAGCAGCACCCGCAACGAAAGAAAAAGCTAAACCTACCAAAAACATAAAAAGCAATAGAGAATCTAATATATGTCTTTTCATTTTTACGTTTTAGCTTCGAGGGTCTGACCCTCAAGGCTCAAATATTTTAATCCTGATGCTTCTTTACGCATCGAGCTGAAATGCTCATTATCTAAATAATATATCTTTTTAGGGATGAATTAAAGCTGGTTATTTGGAAACTAATAACAATAATCGCTAGTGTTAGCTTTTATTTTCAACTATGATTTTCATCTGTAATCGTTATACCCCAGCTTATTTTTTCGAACGCCTATTGGCTAAAAACTTGTTGACAACGATAAAAGAGACAATAAAGATGGCCAGAAAGAGAGGTCCACGTAGGAGCAGGTAAAAAGTGTCAAAATAAACAAATTTTGGATTATCTAAAATCGACTCGTTCCTTATCAAAATTGAGTTGATTAAAGAACCAATGGCCAAGGTTAAAATGCTACTAAGTATAAAACTAGTGATAATAGATAAGATTAGTGTAGTCTGAGAGCTAGCAGGTTTTACGCTCTCACTTATTTCCCGCTGCTGATAATGAGAAGTATTCTCAGATTTGTAGTACCTTTTCTTAAGATACGTGGATACTAATAAATACAAAACAATAGTATTTGCTACCCAAACAAAGGGATAAATATACAGCCAACCCCAGCCTAGATCCCCGACAATAGGCGTTGCAAAATAACTAAATAGTATTATTAGAGGAGCCGCCAAGACCGCAGAGACAAAGATTGCAAAAACTTGATCGCTTGTTTTCATTTTTTCCTTTTCAGGACTGTCTTAACTGCTTCTTTGATACCCTTGACACTCATGCCGTATTTTTCCAAAAGTTCTGCTGGTTGGCCTGATTCTCCGAAGGAATCGGGCATACCGACAAATTCCATAGGTACCGGGTAGCTTTCCGCCAAAGCTTCAGCGACGGCACTACCTAAGCCACCGGTAATCTGGTGTTCTTCCACAGTAACAACAGCCCCGGTTTCCTTTGCCGAGCTAGCAAGCGTAAGCTTGTCGATCGGTTTAATTGTGTGGTTATTGATAACTTTCGCGCTTATTCCTTCCTGGTCTAGTTCCTTTGCCGCTACCAATGATTGGTAAACAAGTGGCCCGCAGGCAACAATCGTAACATCGGTCCCTTCTTTAAAAATCTCTGCTTTACCTATCTTGAAAGGAGTATTTTCGGTTGTTATTACCGGAGTTTTTTCTCTCGCAAAGCGAAAATAAAACGGCCCTTTGTGTTCGGCCCCGGCAATAGTCGCTTTCTTGGTTTCAATTGAATCACAAGGAACCACAACGACAATATTGGGCAAACAACGCACCGTGGCTATATCTTCCAGCGCCTGGTGAGTCGCACCATCCGGACCAACAGAAACCCCGGCGTGAGCTCCCGCAATTTTTACATTGGCTTTAGAGTAACAAACGCTGATTCGGATTTGGTCCCAACAGCGGCCGGGAACAAAAACAGCATAGGAACAGATAAAAGGGATCTTGCCGGAAAGGGCCAAGCCAGCGGCGATTCCGACCATATTTTGCTCGGCAATTCCGCATTGAATAAATTGCTCCGGAAATTTGTCGGCAAATATATTTTCCGTCAAAGAAACCGTAAGATCGGCTCCCAGTACTACCACATTCGGATTTTTCTCACCCAATACTACCAAACCCTCACCATACCCTTGCCGGGTTGGTATCTGTTCGACTTCAGGATCAAAAAGTTTTGGATTCAATTTTACTTCACTCATTTGTTCGCCTTATTTTGAATGCTTAGATACCTTCTTGTTACCAAGATCAAACCGGCTAACACTATCAGTAACTCTAAAAATAACCAACGTTTATCAACCGCGGTCATTCCCCGACCGGCACCATAAAGGATCGTAATAAGTCCACCAAAAACAAATCCTGGCGCTACAGGTCCCATTGCTTCACTCAAAAAGAGTGCTCCTCCAGCAAGCGCGACAAAACCTATTATTGTAATTGGGATAAAGACATTGCGATTGTAAGTCTCCATTTCTTTCGTGAGATCCTTGTTGCATTTATTCATAACCGCTTGCTCAGAATCGCTCGGACCTTCCTTGCCGTAGTTCCCCTCCTGAAGGGTTTGACAATTTTCACTCATTTTTGGAGAAGCGTAAAAAGCCTCTATTCCAAGGCCGACCATTAGCGGAAAAACCACCGCTATTGCTAATCCAAGTCCCATTTTTACAACATTATTCATTATATCTTCACCTCCCCTGCCAGCACTAAAGATTGCAATAACACTCAGTGCTAAAATTAATATAACTGCTAAACTTATCATTTTCTTTTAGCGATGCGAAAGTTAGTATAAGATACTTAACTACAACTACAGGCAATAAAATAAATATTGTAAAGTTACTCATGCTCGCTAGTAATTCTACCTTTCAGGCTCCTTAATTCTTTTAAAGCAATTTTTGCCTGTTCCGGATCCGGCGTTTTGCCGTGCCAACCAGGCTGCCATTCCATAAAATCAACGCCTTTTCCGGGAATTGTATGGGCGATTATCATAGACGGTTTATTGAAAATCGCTTTGGCTTGGCCGCAGACATCGATTATCGCTTCAATATTATGACCATCAACTTCCTGAACATGCCAGCCGAAAGATTCAAATTTTTCTTTCAAAGGCTCTAGCGGCATCACATGTTCGGTAAAACCATCAATTTGGATGTTATTGCGATCGATAATTCCAATTAAATTTCCCAGTTCATTTTTCCCGGCAAACATCGCTGCTTCCCAGACTTGTCCTTCATCCAGCTCGCCGTCCCCCATCAAACAAAAAACAAAGTAGCGTTTTTTATCCAACCTGGACGCAAGAGACATACCAATTGCCTGGGAAAGCCCTTGACCCAAAGGCCCGGAAGTATTATCTACCCCAGGCAGCGTTCCATAATGAGGGTGGCCCTGCAATCTTGTGCCAAATTTTCTTAAAGTGGAAAGTTCTTCCCGCGGAAAATAACCGGCGTGAGCTAAAGTGGCGTAATGGACCGGGCAAATATGACCATTTGATAGGACTAACCGGTCGCGATCCTCCCAACTAGGATTTTGCGGATTGTGGTTTAAAACACCAAAATACAAAGCGGTGAATACATCTGCCATTCCAAGCGGTCCCGCAGAGTGTCCACTTTTTGCTTCAAGAAGCATTTTAATAATATCGGATCGTATATCGCAGGCGGTTTTTTCCAAAATCTCGATATTGGGATTTCTTATGTTCTGGTTTGTACTTTCATTTTCCATAAAGCAGCTTTATTCTCTAAATAACTTAAGGTTCCAAAATCGGTACCACTCCTTCAACATCTTCTTTCAGAATAGAAATTGCATTACTTATTCTTTCCTGATAAGTTTCTCCCTTTATTGTATCATTTTCAAAAATAAAACTACCAGCATTTAATATATTCGCGCCAAATTCAACACAACGCCGCGCTGTTCCCGGTGCAATTCCCCCGTCCACTTCAATTGCTATATCAGGCCTCATTTCGCGTACATACTCAATCTTTTTTAGAGTTCCATATACAAAATGTTGGCCCGAAAAACCGGGGTGAACGCTTAATAATAAAACTTGGTCTAAATAGCTAATAATATTTTGCAGTCTTTTTACCGGAGTTTCCGGATTTAAATGCACACCTACTTGTACATTATGTCTTTTTAAATGTCTTATTAAACCTATTGGATCAAATGCCGTTTCAATCGGAAAAATTATTCGTTTAACGGCTTGAATTTTAATAAAACGATCAACCCAATCCTCGATAAACTGAACCATTAGATGTATTTCTAGTTTATTTTTTATCCTTATAGGTGCAACAACTTCTGGCCCGATAGTTTTATTTGGAGCGAATTTTCCATCAACAATATCAATTTGTACCCATTCGGTAAAAGGTTCCACCGCCTTAATTTTCTTATGATAATCGCTGCTTGTTTTGCTTAAAATAACCGGAATTATTTCTGCCATAAATTTTCAATACCGCTAATCTTTTTAAGACGGCGCGCATGCCGTCCCGCGCCAGAGAATGGTGTTGAAAGCCAGGTTTCTATTATATTTTTTGCATCTTCAAGCGATAATCCTGGAATTGGCGATAGCGTACCACCCCCGGAAAGACAAAGAACATTTGCATCGTTATGTTCGCGGCTTACCCTGGCATTTACTAACGTCGAAACCGATACTGCTCTTATCCCCTTAACCTTATTTGCAACGATACACATACCTTCAGCTGATCCACAAAATAATATTGCCTTTGCTCCGCTACTTGAATCAGCGACTTTTTTTGCGGCTTTATATGCGTAATCCGGATAGTCATCGGCTTTATCTAAATTAAAAGCCCCCAAATCCTCAAACTCACTACCTTTTTCTTTAAGATAGGTTTTAACTTTTTCCTTTAACTCGAACCCGGCATGATCGGACGCTAGATAAACCTTCATAATTATTTTTTATAGGCGCACGACCGCTAAAAGCGGGAGTGGTCGCAGCATGCGCAGTAGCTGGCTTCTAACAACGATCAGAAGGCATAAGCTACGAGCGTGCTATTTTTAATTCTTAATCTTCTTTGCCGCCAAAATCGTCATTTCGACTAATCTGTGCGAATAACCCATTTCATTGTCATACCAAGCAAATACTTTCGCCATATTCCCCGCAACAACTTGAGTAAGAGGTAAATCAATTATTGAGCTTTCGGTTCTTCCTACAATATCAGCCGAAACTATTTGGTCTTTGTTAATTGCTAAAATTCCTTTCAGTCTTGGACTTTCCGCTGCTTCTTCCAAAGCTTTATTGATTTCTTCCACGGTTGTATCTTTTTTAAGTACAAACGTAAGATCTGAAATGGATGCCACTGGAGTAGGAACCCTTATTGCAATTCCGTCAAAACTCCCTTTAAGTTCTGGAATCACTTCTGTAGTGGCAATTGCTGCTCCGGTTGAAGTGGGGACAATATTTTCCGCTGCGGCTCTAGCTCTTCTTAAATCTTTGTGCGGACCATCTTGCAAATTTTGATCGGCAGTGTAGCTATGAATCGTGGTTAAGAAAGCCTTTTCTATTCCAAACTTTTCGTTAATTACAGAAACAGGCGGGGCGATTGAATTGGTTGTACAAGAAGCATTATTAATAATTGATTCGCTACCGTCATCTTTATCCTCATTTACCCCAATCAGAAAAGTAGGAACTCCCTTTGCCGGAGCTGAAATAACAACTCTTTTTGCTCCGGCTTTCAAATGGGCGGAAGCTTTTTCTTTATCGGTAAATCGTCCGGTGGATTCAATAACTACATCCACGCCGAGGTCTTTCCAAGGAAGGAGACTTGGGTCTTTTTCCGCATAAACATGGAATTTTTTACCGTCAACAATAATATCGTTTTGATCGGAAGAAATTTCCCGACTATAAATTCCATAAGCAGTATCATATTTTAAAAGATGGGCTAGAGTTGCCGCATCAGTCAAATCATTAATAGCTACAACTTCAACTTCATCAGAGTGATCATCCAAAGCAATTTTAAAAGCACTTCTTCCTACCCGCCCAAAACCATTTATTGCGACTTTTATCATAATATTTTCCTTTTACTCACAATAATAAGGAGGAATTGAACCTAGAAACACTAGCGACGAGCTAGTTTTGGAAGTTTCAATTCAATCCTTAGAGCAGCCAGCTGCTCGCAGGACTTCGTCCTATTTATAGCGACTTTGATTAATAAACCCTCCTTACCTCTACTATAGACAAGATCTCCCTACGACGCAACTTCCTATAGTATCAAGGACAGTCCTGGGTGTTATAGGTCTTTTATCATCTCCAAGACTAGAAGCACCTTGAGTGTTATAATTTTATTGAGGGTATTTCTGTCCATGATAACTAAAGCTACAAAACCATGGAATCTTCCATTAAATAAGCTGTTTAGAGACTTAGGTACCGGCCCTACCGGTCTTTCTCATAAGGAAGCCGCAACCCGCTTAAAAAGGTTTGGCCGCAACGACATTGAACGGGAATCGCGCCGTAGCGGCCTTAGTATTTTTTTGAGCCAATATAAAAATCCCCTGATTCTTATTTTAATTCTTGTCAGCATCATCAGCTTCTTTATGGGTGACCGCCTTGGTTCAGGGATAATTGTCGTAATGGTTGTAGTTAATTCTCTGATGGGCTTCACCCAAGAGTTTCGTTCGGAGAAGGCGGTCGATTTTTTGCGTCGAAAAGCTAGTTTAACCGCCACGGTTATTCGAGGTGAAGAAGAAGCCCAAATCCCCGCCACTGATTTAGTCCCTGGGGACCTAGTTAAAATCTTTCCGGGAAGTGTTGTCCCTGCTGATATCCGGCTAACCACAGCTAAAAATTTAGCTATCGATGAAGCCACTATCACCGGCGAATCGTTTCCGGCGGAAAAAACCGCTGATGCTTTAAAAATTCAAAAAGAAACTCCCTCGCTTTTGCAAAACATTGCTTTCATGGGAACCAGCGTGGAAACCGGTGAAGGAATCGGTGTCGTCTTCGCCACCGCTAACAAAACCGAATTTGGGAAAACCGCTCATGCTCTGAAAGAACCTGAACCGGAAACGGAGTTCCAAACCGGTGTGCGCAAATTCGGCAATTTCCTCGTCGTTATAATCTTCTCCCTCGTAATTTTCATATTCATCGCTATGATTTATCTAAAACCAATTTTTTTCCATACCCCGCCAAACGTCTTAGAAGCCCTTCTTTTTTCCCTTGCTTTAGCAATAGGTATTACACCGGAACTTTTACCAATCATCATCACCATAAACCTTTCCCGAGGAGCTATGTTAATGTCTAAAAAACACGTCATTGTCAAAAAACTGATGGCGATTGAAGACATCGGTAATGCCGATATTTTGTGTACTGATAAAACCGGAACGATAACGGAAGGAAAAATTTTCTTGGAGGATTATTTCAACTATGATGGCAAAAAAGACCGGGACTTATTAATTTACGGTTTACTAAGCAATGTTGAAGCTGATCAATCCGCCTCGCACCCTCTTGAAACCGCGCTTGCTAAATCTCCCGAAATTAAAGGGGAGGTTATCGAAGAGTTTAAATCCTACCAAAAAATTGATGAGATACCGTTTGATTTTGAAAGAAAACGCAATAGTTGTTTGGTCAAAAATAAAACTGGCACCTTCGTAATTTCCAAAGGAGCCACCGAGCAATTATTAAAACATTGCAGCCAAGTTATGATCAATGGTGAACGAACGCTTTTTCTGGAAGTTTATAAAAAAGACCTGCAAAAAAAGTATATCGATTTGAGCATGAAAGGCTATCGAATATTAACTATTACAGCTAAAAAAGTTCAAACAAAAAGCAAATTAACTAAGATTGACGAGACTAATCTTACTTTTTACGGCTTTCTTATTTTTTCTGATAAGCCAAAGGATTCGGTAAAAGCAACAATACGGCAGCTAGAGGATCTAAATGTTCAGATAAAGATTCTAACCGGCGATAATGAATACGTCGCCCGCCACATCTGTGAAGAAGTTGGTATAAAAGTACAAAACGTGATGGTTAGTGACCAGCTGGATATTTTGAACGACAGCGAATTAGCCTCCTTGGTAGCCGAAACCACTATTTTTGCCAAAGTAACTCCAGAACACAAATTGCGAATAATACAGGTGATTAAAAAAGCCGGTCATACAGTCGCCTTTTTGGGCGATGGCGCCAATGATGCTCCAGCTCTTAAGGCGGCCGATGTTGGGATATCGGTTGATAGTGCCTTGGATGTGGCTAAAGAGGCAGCTGATGTAATTCTTTTAAGAAAAAGTCTTGATGTGCTTATAGAGGCAGTCAAAGATGGCAGGCGAACCTTCGGCAATTCCATGAAGTATATTTATGCCAGTTCCAGCTCTAATTTTGGCAATATGTTCAGTCTTGCCGGAGCTTCTCTTTTCCTTCCCTTTACCCCACTACTACCTTTCCAAGTAATACTTTTAAATTTCATGGGTGATGTTCCTTCGCTTGCCATCTCAACAGACAATGTTGATAAAGAATATTTAAAGAAGCCAAAGCATTGGAATATTAGAGAAATCGGCAAATTTATGATTCCTTTTGGCTTGATTAGTTCTATCTTCGATTTTTCGACTTTCTTTTTGATGCTCTGGGCAACAAGAAATTTGGTTAATCCACAGGGTATGTTTCGATCTGGTTGGTTTATTGAATCGCTGGCAACTGAAATTTTGGTGATTTATATTATTCGGACCAGAAGGGCTTTTTGGAATAGTACACCAAGTAAATTGTTGTTAACCTTAGGTTTGGGTTCGATTCTAGTTGGCGCACTTCTAGTGTATTCCCCAATTGCTCATCTCTTTCAATTCGTCGCTCCCCCACTGAAAATCCTAGGGATCATCGGACTTTTGCTTATAACCTATCTTTGCCTTACGGAAGTCGCAAAGAGAATTTATTACAGGAAGGTAACTATTTAGGGGGAGATTAACAGCAGTTTTCTAAGCGGTCTTCAAGCTCTTTCAAGGCTTTGCTTTTTTCTTTACCAGGTAAAACTTCTTTAACCCGCTCTGCAATTCCCCTTTTTCGGGAGGCGAGATAAAAGAATAGTAGAACTAAAATTAATACTCCAACCAAACCCACCAACAAAACGCTCAAAGAGCCAAACAAAACTCCATAAATTAATAGAATGCCTGTGTTAATCAGAATTATTCTAAAAAGCCAATATTTTTTGATCTCTTTTTCCTTAAAGTAGTCTTCCAGCTGATACATAATCCCCACCACACTCATTCCCAAAAGGGCGGTCAAAATGCGGGTGTCGAATTTAAAACCTAGGAAAAACAATGCCAGCAACCCCAACCACGTAAGGGAAACCGCATAACAAATCGCACAATAAAAAACTTTAATTCTTGCGGTAAATATCGGTTTAAGAAAAGCGAGAGTAAAATAAAGAAGTGTGATAGAAATTATAACCGAGAGAGTAATTGTCATCGACGGTATTTCTATACCGTGGTTAAAGAAAGTTAAATTACCCCACTGAAGCGAAATAAAATCGCGGATCGGCCAAAGAAGGACAGCAATCAAAACTAAAATTACTGCCCCCATCAAAGCTTTCACAACCGCCTTGTTTTCTTTGGAAAATTTTTCTAAGACTTTGATATCTTTTCCGGCAACAGCTGCAAAGAGAATAAAAATTAGCGGAGCAACGAAAATAAGGTTGTAAAAAACAAGGTAAGCTAAACCCTTAGTAAAGGTAAGACTGCTCGCTATCAAGGAAAGGATCCCAAAATAAACCGCGCCGGTACAAGGAAGTTCGACAAAAGCAACAATTATACCGGCAACCAAAGCTCCAAAGATAGTCGCCCGGGACAAATATTTCTTAATTGTTGGTTTGGTACCGGAAGGAATAGCCAGGGTTGACCTTCCTCCGGAAACTACAGATAGTGCATCAGAAAAACTAAGCAGGGCAAAAATTAAAAGCGCTGCAGCAGCAGTAATTTGGACCCATTCAACATCAACTGGTAAAACTTGAATAAATTTTAATATTCCTAACCCAGCTAAAAGATAGGCAGCATAAACCGCTCCTATATAAATTAGGCCGATTGATAACATTCGAGATTTTGAGGCAGATATTCCTAAGAGAAAGGAGATTAAAAGAATTAAAACTGCAATTGCGCAGGGATTAACAGAATCAACCGCTGCCGCGCCGATAATTAGAGGTAAAGTAATTTTTGACTCGGAAGTCTTACAAACTGTTTTATCAACACAACCAATATTCCCATCTCCTGTTGCAGAGATTTTTTTGGCTTCTTCTAAAGAAATTTTTAGAGAACTGGGGTTTTTAAGATTTGCGCGAATTTCATTTTCTAGATTGTTAGTGATCGGGTCTTTTCCCAGAAGTGCTTTTTTACCAATAAAAATTAAAGGCACGCCGATTTTGGTGGTGTCCAAATTATATTTGTCGGCAAATGCAAAATAGGCATTTCGGTTTTCCTGAGAACCAGTTACTTCTAGTTTTTCAAAAACAATTTTATCGTGATATTTTTGCTGGATGTTGGCCAATAGAGGCTCAATCTTTTTGCACTCTTGACACGATTCTTGGTAGAAATAAATTACTTGGGGTTTGCTGGCCGCTAGAATCGGATGTCTCCCAATAAAAAATAGGCCGACTAACCCGGTCAAAAAGATTATGCTAAATATTACAAATTTTCTGATTATCCCCATTAGTTCGGAAATTATAGCAGAAAGAGGATTATTTTTCGATTTTTCCGTCGCGGAGTTTAATGATTCGGCGGCAAGTCTTGGCGATTTCGGGATTGTGAGTAACAAGCACAAAGGTCTGGTTTTCTTTTTTATTTAATTCTTTTAAGAGATTAATAATTTCTAGTGAGGTCTGGGTATCCAGTTCTCCAGTTGGCTCATCTGCAAGGACGATTGCCGGTTGATTTACGAGAGCCCGGGCAACAGCAACCCTTTGCTGTTCTCCACCGGAAAGTTCATTTGGCTTGTGGTTTAATCTTTTGCCAAGCCCGACATCAGTTAATATTTCCGTAGCTTCTTTTTTAGCATTATTTTTACGTCCAGAGTATTCTACCGCCAGCATCACATTTTCCAGTGCTGTCAAAGTGGAAATCAAGTTGTATCCTTGGAAGATAAAGCCGATTTTTCGACCGCGAATTTTATAAAGACCGGAGATTTTTTTCTTTGAGATTTCCTCACCGTCAAGCCAGACTTCACCTTTTGTTGCTGTGTCAAGCGCTCCCATAATATGCATAAGAGTGCTTTTTCCGGAACCAGAAGGACCAATAATAGCGGTAAATTCGCCTTTTTTTATCTGCAGGTTTATACCTTGCAAAGCTTTGACAGCGTTCTCTTTGCCAATTTCGTAGTATTTATGCAAGTTTTTTACTTCTAAAATTACCTCATCCATATTATTCGCTCCTCAAAGCTCTTATTGGATTCAACCGTGACGCAAACCAGGCTGGGTACAAACCGGCAAATGCTCCCAGGAATGTGGAAAATAAAACGGAACCAATCGCTAAGCGCGGTGTGGTTAAAAATATAATTTGCCCGCTAGACGCTGTTATCGCATTTATAATTCGAACAGTCCCCCAACCTAACCCTAAACCAATTAAACCGCCTAGTAATCCCATCACCGCTGCTTCCAGCACAAACTCTCTTAAAATCCTAGCATTTGAAGCGCCAATTGCCTTTTTGATTCCAATTTCTCGGATCCGCTCTGTTACTGACATTATCATCGTGTTAATAACTGAAAAACTACCAACAATCAAAGCAATCAGCCCAACTGCAAAAATTATTAGATTGAAAATCTGAACAGAATTGGCAATTTGCTTTTTGAACTCATCTGGAGCCAAGGCCTTTACCTCTTTTATTTTTGCATTAATTTCTTCTGTTACTTTGTTTGGGTCATACCCATCCTTTGTCAAAACAACAAACGAGGTCGCAATGTCTTCCTTTTTTAAGGAAGATCTAAAAGCCGCCGGCAACGTATCTAGAAACATTGCCTGTGCATCTGGTAAGTTGACGGAGATTGAATTATCTGGAGCCGAAAAGGTTTTATCATAAATTCCAACCACCTCGAACTTCTGCCCTCTTAAATTTATAGTATCCCCAATTTTAGCATTGAGTTTTTTTGGCATGTCAGAACCTAAAACTGCTTTTTTACTATCCCCGCTCTGAATATCCCTACCGCTACCAATTTTAATAGAAGTTGACTCACCCTTCATAAGATCAGGATCATAACCTCCGATTGTATCCGGAACTCCAAAATTTACTCCACTATTTAATTCTTCCCTTAACAACCCAACAGTTGGATAAACTAACTTCACCCCAGGGATTTTCTTAATCTCAGCCATTTTAGAAATAGAAAGAGGAGTACCACCAAAGAAGGACATACTTGTTTTCGAATCCTGGATTGTAATTCTTGTTCCATAATAATCAAGGCCGCCCTGAACAAGTTTATTAAGTTTCTCCGCCAGAGAACCCATCACAACCAGGGCGAAAATTCCAATAGCAATACCAAAAATTGTCAAAGCACCTCTGATTTTTCGCCTAAAAATGTTTCTAATTATTTTCATATATTATTAGTAGAATGTTGTAGTTTGCCAAAAAATGGCTTAAAAGTCAAGATTTAAGCAGATTAATTCAAAAAGGATTATTTAAACTCGACCGTCTTGAGTATTAAGTCGTAGGCTTCAACTATATCGCTGGAAAGTGATGCGCCGATAAATTTGTAACTTATATCTACCATATACCACGTCCCGTCTTTTTTGAAACTTGTAGTTATATAGCGATCGTGTCCTCCGATAATAGGAGCTATTGTTTCATAGTAGCGTACCGTAGCTTTCTTACAGGCAACAGTGGCTTCTTTTTCAGAGGTTTTTTTCAAACCATCGGTACTACCACCGGACACACCACTAACAAATTCGAAGGATGTTTTATCAGCTTCATCAGTAAAAGTAACTATATCATTCTTATTCGCGGTAATTACCCAATTTTCCGGGTATTTGAAGGAATATTTATATGTAGAATTTTCGTAAGTTTTCCAAGTTTCAATCATTATTTTGTCAGAATCAGTCAGAGTAGAGGCGCAGGGAGTACTAGTTTTGGTCGTGTCGTTACTTGTTTTCCCTTTGTCGGTTTGTTTCTTCGCCTCGTTGGTTTGGGTTTGAGTGTTTTCCTTTTCTTTATCTGATTTTTGGCTATTGTAATAAATATAGTAAGAAGCCGCTCCAATTAAAAGAATTACTAAAATAGCTAATAAGATTGTGATTATTTTTCGTCTGTCCATAGTTTAATCAATTATTTTGAGTATACTTCAATTCCTTTTTCTTCTCAAATAATAGCTTTGCTGCTTCAGGGAGATTGAAACCCAAGGTATATAAAACAACCTTTTTTTGTTTACGATACCGCACTAGACCAGCTTGTCTTAGAACTTGTAGTTGATGAGATACGGCTGAAACGCTTGTCGCTAAAATATCCGCTAGATCGCAAACACAAAGCCAATCCTCCCTACTTAAGAGATAAAGTATTTGCGAGCGAAGTTCGCCTGCCAAAATATCATATAGACCTATAGATTTATCCAATGTCTTATTTCCTTGCAAATTTTTTTGCAGCTCATGGATTTTCTGGGGAGTAGTAGTCGGGCCAACACATCTAAAAGCGGTTTTTTTGATAACTTTCTTACGCATAAAAATAAAATATGTTTGAATAACTATTCAAATAATAACACAGCCAGGGGAGTCAATCAAGTAGGGGAGCAGCCATAAATTTTGGCTGTTGCTTCAATCGTAAAATCCAAACGCCTTTTACTTTATTGCCCGTAATCTAATCAATTTTGTTCGTATAATTTTCGGTATGAAACCTATTTTACTTTGCTTTCTGATCTCTTCTCAAAACCATTCGGGCCAATAGATTAGTCTATAAAACACTTGAATAATTATTCAAATAATAAAAGGCGATAAAGGATTTATTAAAATTAAACTATTCGACTGATTGTTCAAGATAATTAATAAATGAATCTCCGAGGGCTAAAAGCCCTCGGTCTCTTCCATAAACAAGTGCTTCTTTTCTCCTACGCTTCGCTTCAGGCTGGCATTCATCCGTCCCGATTATCGGGACGGTTTATCTGCCAGAGAAAATAAAAGGTTATAAATTTTAAACAGGTCTCCCCTGCCATATTTACCTATACTGTGAGGCCTATTTTCCTTGACTTAATGTTCAAATCTAAGCTACACTGTAATTAAGAAGCCGCATAGTAGGCTTTAGTATTGTATTGGTTTATAAAAGGAGGCCTCCTACGTCTACGGACGGTGATTTAAAACAATCCGACATAGCTATCTCTAAAAATAATCTAACCAAAGCGGCAGACATAAAACCAACTCCGGAAGCTTATCAACAAGCAATTCGTGAACTAACAAGCGCAAACCTTCGTCTTCGCCAGCTGGATAATGCTAAAGACGAATTTATTTCTGTAGCTAGCCATGAACTACGAAACCCAATGTCAATTATTAAAGGAAACATTAGTATGATTCTTTCCGGGGATGCCGGAGAAATTAATAATGATATCAAAGATATCCTAACTGACGTTGAAGTAGCAGTTGAGCGCCAAATTCGACTTGTCAATGAACTTCTGGATATATCCAGAATTGAAGCGGGAGTAATAAATTTTAATTTAAGTGCCGCAGTAAACATGGAGCAAGTTGCCGAACTTTTAGTAACTTCCTTAAAGAATGTGGTTAGTAATCAAGAAATTGATATAAAATTAATTAAGCCGGCAGCTCCTCTTCCAAACGTTCAGGCCGACCACGATAAAATAAGTCAGGTATTAATAAACTTGGTTAGCAACTCAATGAAGTTTACAAAAAAAGGATCGATCACTATAGATTTTAAGAGGGAGGCCCACAATATAATAACTTGTGTTACTGACAGCGGTATCGGAATTCCAAAAGAGCAGCAAGATTTGCTTTTTAAGAAATTTTCTAAGCCTTCTGCCAAAGGTGTGGGTACTATGGCTGCAGGTAGTGGGCTCGGACTTTATATATCAAAAAAATTCGTTGAAAGAATGGGTGGAGATATCTGGCTACAAAAAAGCGAGCCAGGAGTGGGATCAACATTTTGCTTTTCGCTTCCGATATCTAAATCGCTAAAAGCAAGAGAAGTAGCGGGAGAGATAAAATCATTACAATCAATTAGAGAAGTTCATTATCGAACTTAATGGAGGTGTTTAATGGGTAAAATATTACTAGTTGAAGACGATGCATTATTTGTTAAAATGTACCAAAAGAAATTTGCTCACGAAGGTTTAGATCTCATCGCTGCTTATGACGGCGAACAAGGAATTGAGTTGGCGGTTTCGGAAAAACCGGATTTAATAATCCTTGACCTTATGCTTCCAAAGATGGCTGGAAGCGAAGTTCTAAAACAGATTAAGGAAAATCCGTCTTTAAGATCAACACCGGTTATTGTTTTAACCAATCTTAGTACTAGTTCTGAAGAAGTGAATCGTTGTATTGAAATGGGAGTGAAAGAAACCTTTCTTAAAACCGATGTCACTCCTGCTCAAATAGTCGAAACTATCAAAAAGTATGCCCAATGAGATTCACTGATGAGGAAATTAAAGAAACAATCATCAAATCGGGATACGCCACTGAACAAGACGTGGATTCTGCCGCTAAGATTGCTCGTGATCAAAAACGATCCTTAATTGATATTCTTGTCGAACGTGGGATAATTTTAGAAAACTTTTTGGGTCAGGTTTTAGCTGAAAAGTTAGGCTTTGCTTACGCCGATTTAAAAAATAAATCTATCCCCGACCAAGTACTAAAAATAATACCCGAAAAACTAGCTAGCGAAAAAAGAGCGGCTGGGTATGCAATTACCGATGGCGTCCTCCAACTAGCTATGGAAAATCCTCAAGATATTGAAGCGGTAGAATATATTAAGAAAAAAACCTCACTCCCGGTCCAAGTTTATTTTACCCTTCCTCAAGTTTTAAATGAAGCGCTAGATCAGTACCACAAGGATATTAAAATCGACTTTGAAAAAACAATTTCGGAAAATTTGAATGCTGCCACTAAGCTTTCAGTTCTAGGCGCTCAAGACCTTCCGGTAGTAAAAATTCTGGATACACTTCTTGAATATGCTGCCGGCGAAAAGGCTTCTGATATCCATATCGAAAATGTTGGCGATAGATTAATCATCAGGTTCCGAGTCGAAGGAAAACTGCGGGATGTATTAGAATTTCCGACAAAAATCCAATCTGGTTTAATTACTCGTGTAAAAATTCTATCAAATTTACGAACCGACGAACATCGTTTACCTCAAGATGGCCGTTTTCGTTTCAAGCACCGGGAAGACGAAGTTTCGGTAAGAGTATCAATTTTACCAACTTATCACGGGGAGGATGCTGTTTTGCGTTTACTCTCGGCTGCAGCCCGGCCAAAAACTTTGGAGGATCTAGGACTAAGCGGTAGCAATTTAGAAACTCTTAAAAAAGAACTTACTAAATCGCACGGCATGGTTCTCGCCACGGGACCAACCGGCAGCGGTAAAACTACCACGCTATACAACATTCTCACCCTGTTAAATACTGCGGATGTAAACATCTGTACGATTGAAGATCCGATTGAATATGGTCTTCCAAGAGTAAATCAAACCCAGGTAAACCCTACTGCGGGGCTCACTTTTGCTAATGGATTGCGCTCCATTCTTCGCCATGATCCGGATATTATCTTGGTTGGTGAAATCCGCGATAAAGAAACTGCGGAAATTGCTATTCATTCGGCATTAACCGGGCATCTGGTACTATCTTCACTCCACACAAACGATGCTATCGGGGCAATACCGCGCCTTTTGGATCTCGGCGCGCAAAGCTATTTAATTGGCTCTTCATTAAGTTTAGTAATTGCCCAAAGGCTAGTGGCTCGAAATTGTAAAAGCTGCATAAATTCTGCACCGATAAGTAAAAATGTTCTTAAGTCCTTAAATGAAGACTTTGGGGATAAAATTCCGGCCACTTTTCTTAAAAAACCGGTAGAATATAAAGGTAGTGGTTGTTCGGTTTGTAATAATGAGGGATTCAAAGGAAGGGTCGGAATTTTTGAAGTTTTAAAGGTGAATGAGGAAATAAAAGATCTCATCTTTACTAAGACCCCTATCAGTGAAATTGAAAAAGTCGCAAAAAAAGAAGGTTTTAAAAATATGCTTGAAGACGGCCTAGAAAAAGTGCAAGCTGGAGTAACCACCCTAGAGGAAATTCTTCACGCTGTCAGAGAATAAAAAAATGAAAATACCTTTTACTGACAAAAAAATTAAGCTATCAAAAAGCGAAAAACTAATAATTATTGAGAGTTTATCAATCACTCTTTCTGCCGGTATTCCAATTTTAGAAGGCTTAGAATCAATTGCTGAAGATACAAGCAATAAAAAGGTTAGTACTATTGCCTCGGGGCTTTCGCAAGAAATCAGTAACGGAAAATCTTTATCCGACGCCTTAAATTGTTATCCTGAATTATTTGATACAGTCATTATCAATGTAACAAAAGCTGGTGAAGCCTCAGGTAATTTGGATAAAGTTTTAAACCATCTTGCCGAGAATTTAAAAGCTGATATTGAAGCGGAAGACAATATTAAATCGGCTCTTTTTTATCCGGCATTAGTAGTTGGAGCCCTAATCATAGTTGCTTTTTATGCGTTCGGTTACGCAATTCCCCAAGTAGCCAATACTTTTCTTGGAATGCAGATGCAGCTTCCGGTTTACTCAATGATAATATTAAAATCCTCCTTATTCTTTCAAAAATATAAATTATTCTTCGTCGCTATCTTTATTTTGGGGGCAATATTAACAATCCAACTTTCGAAAATTAATAAAGTAAGAACTTTATTTTTTGGAATTTTAATAAAAATATCTGTCTTTCAAACAATGGTAAGGTTTTTAGATCTGGCTCGGTTTACTAATACCTCATCAATTTTACTGCGAGCTGGTGTTCCGATAATTGAAGTTTTGGAAATTACTAAAAACGTGGTAGTATCTCCAAAATTAAGTTCGGATATTGAAATAATTAAGCAAACTCTAACTCAAGGATCTACTCTAACTGAAGGTATGAAAAAGCAACCGAAAAGCTTTCCCTCACTTCTTCGGAGAATAGTAAAAACTGGTGAAGAAACCGGTACACTAGATACTTCTTTAGCGAACATATCCGGCTATTATCAAGATAAATTTACCTATATTATCAAGAACCTCACTATCTTGTTGGAACCAATTTTAATTGTATTTATTTCCGTACTTGTCGGTGCTGTTTTGATCTCAATAATCGTACCGATTTATCAAGGAATTGGACAGCTTACACCACGACAAGGTTTATGAAAAAAATTCCTTCCCAAAATCTTGGGTTTACTTTAATTGAAATATTATTAGTAATCTCTCTTATTGTATTAATATTAACTATTGTAACTACCAACCTCTTTAACCCAGTCTCCCAAGGTAAGCTAGACGCTGTCTTGGTAGACGCGGTTTCAATTATCCGAGAAGCCCAAAATAAAGCTATGAATTCTGATACGTCAGGCCAAACTACAAGCAGTGAATATGGTGTTCATTTTGAATCCAATAAATATATTCTCTTCAAAGGTACCGCTTATAATCCAAGTGACAGCAGTAATTTTGTAGTAAACGCTCCTTCGGGAATAACAATTATTCCAAATTTACCTTGTCCATCACCGCCAAATGGTTGCGCCAATATTGTTTTCCAGAAAATATCCGGAGAGGTGGCTAGTTTTAATGGGTCCCAAAATAGTGTTTGTATAATCGAAACCTCACAAAAACAAAAAAAGAATCTACTTATAAATTTTGTCGGAGTAGTAAATACCCAAGATGGCTGCTAAAGGACAGTCTTTAATTGAATTAATTTTAGCCGTAGCAATAGCGTCAATTTTTTTAGCCGCAATTGCCACCGGAGTAATTGCTGTTAGAGAAGGTTTTGCTAGAAGCGGTAAAAGCTTAGAAGCGACTCTTTTGCTTCAAAAAGAAGTCGAAGTAGTTCGGTCAATCAAAGAAACTGCTTGGAATTCCATATCAAGCGCCGGGACTTACCATGTAGAACAGTCCGGCAATGGTTGGATCGCGGTAGCCGGTACTGTTAGTGGTAATGGCTTTACCCGCTCTTTTAAAGTTGAAACAGTCTGCCGAACCGCAAACACTTCCCCACCTGTTAATTGCACCGATCCACAGGCAAAAACTGATCCCTCCACTAAAAAGGTTACTGCCGCTGTTTCTTGGTCGTTTTTAGGGACATACAGCGTTTCCTCCCCTTTCTATATTACCCGCTACTTTGGCAATAAAACCTGGGTCCAAACCACTGTAGCCGACTTTAATGCTGGAACAAGAACAAACACAGTAGTTACAAACAACTCTGGCGGTGAAGTAGAATTTAGTCCATCCGGCGCAACTTCTGAATTCGGCAACCGCTTCTTAGTCACTGATACAAGCGGTATTGGTGATTTGACAAGCAATACCAGGAAAACTTCGCTGTGCTTTACAGCCCAAAGTTCAAAAACTGTCAGTGCAATTAGAGTTTATTTGCAGACCGAAGCCGGCACTAGCCCAAATTATCGTTATGGCATTCAAGCAGATGCCCGTGGTTTGCCCTCTGGAACTTATCTGGGCTCAGGCACACTTACCGCTACCACAACCGGTTGGCAGACGATTACTATTTCACCATCAGTAAATCTAACAACCGGCACCATTTATCACATAGTCGTTCAATGGAATTCGGGCACCGTAAACAATAAAAATTACATTGCCCTTCGCCAATCCAGTCCCCTAAATGCGTTGAATCCATATTCTAATGTGCCCGATGCTTGGGCTAACACTTTATTTAACAACGGTACCACTTGGACGATCCAAGGCTTTCAACCAATCTATGAATTGGATTTTACTGGTACACCCGCAACATATGAAGGTAATCCCTATGAATCTTCAACTGAAGTTGCTATTTTCGGAAGCAATTTTATTGGTGAGAGATTTAGGTTTACAAATACCAGTAAAATCGCTATTGGGATTTCTTTTTATGTCCGCAAACAAAGTAATCCACCAAACTCACTAGATATAGTTTTGCAAGACATTGGTACTGGTCAATTATCAACATGTTCAATTCCGGCTAGTCAGGTAAGTAATACTTACTCTTATCAAGGTTGCATATTTACTCCTTCGGTTGCGCTTAATCAAAATTCGAATTACAGGGTTTATCTAAAAACCACTGGCGGTGCTAGCAATAAAAGCTATCGCATATATCATATAGATACAACTGACTCTTTTAATTACAATTCGATTAGCTACGACGGCATAAATTCGGTCTATACTTCTAGTATTAATTCTGGCTCGAGTTGGACTGATACTAACTATTGGGATATCGGTGGATTTTACTTTACAGTTCAAACTCCAGGTTTGGCTACTTCGGGTACTTTTGAATCGCAAATTTTTAACGCTGGTTCAACCGCTGGATTTAACTTTATTACGATGACGGTTAATGAACCGGTTAATACAAATATTAGGCTCCAAGTCGCGACAAATAATGATGGTCTTACGTGGAACTTTGCTGGACCGAATGGAACCGCTAGTTCATATTTTGATAACCCGGGGGCAATTCATCTCGATCAAATCTCTGGCCAATATTTTCGCTTTAAAGCATTTTTTGAAAGTGACGGCACAGCAACACCAGTTCTTTTTGATTTAACAACCAATTATTCACCATAATTCGACAAGCTCATTATAAATTAACATTATGGAAAGATTTTTTAGAAAATTAAAACCGCAACAAAAAGGAGCAAGTTTAATTGAACTGCTAATCTATTTTGGCCTTTTAACTATTATTTTAGCAATCGTTATTGATTTGATGATTAAAAGCGGTGAATTTAGTCTCGAGGCCAAGGAGCAAAATGTTTTACAGGAAGATGCGCGTTTTATCGGTAATCGTCTCTACTTTGATATTCACCAAGCAACCGCGGTTACCTCTCCAGGGAATTTAGGAGAAACTAGCTTTATCTTGACTTTCACAGTTGGAACTGAAACTCATACCTACAGCTTGGTAAATAACAGCCTGCAGTATCAACAGGTCGCCGGTACAAATACCAAAACTGCAAATCTAAATAGCAATTTTACAAAAGTAAATTTACTTTCATTTCAGCGCCTAGGATCAAATAACGGCAAACATACGATAAAATTAATTTTTGAAATTGAGGATATAAAAGGAGCAAAAGGAGGGCCATTGAAAAAAACTTTTGAAACAGTGGTCGGGCTGCGATGAAAGAAAAGGGTCAAGCTTTAATAATTTTAATAGTCGCCGCTGCAGTTGCAATAAGCGTTTTAACCGCGGCCACTTTGGCTGCAATTAATCAAGGAAAAAATTCATCCCGAAATGAGCTGGGACGCAAAGTTTATTACGCCGCTGAAGCTGGGGCCGAATACGCTTTAATAAAATTGATGCGCGATCCGGCAAGCTGCATAGGAACCGAAAACCTAACAGTTGATTCAGCCGCGATTACTATTACCCTTACTCCAGTCAGTGGTAACTGTAGAGTAATTTCTAAAGCCAGCAAAGGAATTATCACCAAATCGATTACCACTCAAGCCTCATATAATTCGAGTCAAATTTTCGAATCTTCCGGTTGGGCGGAAATACCATAATTAAAATCCCCCAACTTTGAGAAAATGGTAAAATTGTATTGAAAGGGTATAAGTTAGTAAAATGATATTCGGCCCAAAATTTGCTTGTCTTGTTTTTTCGGATACCCTCTTAAGGGTAACAACCGCCAAGGTTACATCTAAAGGTCTTAAAATTTATTATTTTGCCCAAAAAAGTCTCCCCGCTGGTGTAGTTTTTAACAGCCGAATAACAAACCTTAATCTTTTCAAGGAAGCAGTCAAAACTTTCTTTTTGGAAAATTACGAACAATTAAAAACCCGAGAACTTGTTTTAGGATTAAATGAACAAGAATACTTTCTTTCGTCCGTAAGCTTTAAGGAAAAGCCTAAAAATTTGGAAAATGCGATAAATGATGAGGTAGCCAAAAAAATTCCTTTTGATTTAGCTACTGCTTATCTCTCGGTTCGGCAAGTGTCACATCTTTCTTATCAAATCGCAGCTGTACCAATAGAGACTTTGCAGACGCTGACCGGTATTTTTGAAGAAGTTGGTTTTTCGCTAAAAGCAATCGTCCCAATTCCTCTGGTCTTTCCAAAGATAATAGGACAACCTGGAAATCCCTATCTTTTTATCTCCTCCGAAGAAGATCTGGTTTATTCCTTGGTTATAAACGGCACAACAATTTTTACTTCAACAGTAAGCCTAAAGGGAGAGCTTGCCAGTTTTGAAAAAGAAGTTGTTAAAATTGCCAAAGAAATAAGCGCTGAGGAATCTTCTAATAGTGAATCTAAAATACCCCTAAAAGATATTTTTGTGCTTGGAACGGGTGCTGATATTTTAAAGACTTTTTTATCTAACCAAGGTTTTAATACCCAAATTGTATCTATTCCCACCCTACTCCCTAAAAAAGTGCGTGCCCAACCTACTGGTTTTAATCGTTGTCTCGCCTTATCTTTTTACGATTCTTCCGTAATTAGTTTTCCGAAAGGATCCGATTCAAAAACAGCGGTACTTAAAAAAACAACCTCAAAAAAGGGAGTTTCTTGGCTGAAACTTTTCGCGATTATATTATTGGCCGCTTTTTTGGCAGCGTCATGCTTTTTCTTTTGGCCCGCCATTAAAGATATCTTTTTTAAAGGGCCCCAAGATACAAATACCAATCAATCAATAAAAGAATCAACTGTTTCTTCAAAAAAGAATGAGGCAACAAATGGATCTAAAAAACAAGCTACCCCGGCTTCCCAACCCAAAGAGGTTAATAAAGCTGATTTTAAAATTCGGATACTAAATGGCTCCGGAAAATCCGGTGTCGCTATCCAGGCCCGTGATTTCTTGGCAGCTAAAGGTTACACCGTGGAAAGTACCGGCAATGCCGCCAATTTTGATTACAAAACAACCATGGTCCAAATAAAAGACAGTAAAAAGGAAATTAGCAAGCCCTTGACAAATGATTTGCAGGAACGATATTCTATTAGTATAGATCTGCCCCTTTCTGAGGGCGAATTATTTGATGTTTTAATCATAATAGGAGGTGATTAAATTGCTGTCCAAAAAAAGAGGGTTTACCCTTATCGAGCTTCTCGTAGTTATCGCTATACTTTCCGTTCTCTTGGTAATCGTTTTGGTCGCCATTAACCCGGCCAGACAAACAAGAGAAGCAAGAAACACCCAACGAAGAGCTGACGTATTGACTATTCTTAATGCTGTTAACCAGTATTTCGTGGCTAACGGATCTTTTCCAGCAGGTGTTTCGACTGTTTCGGCCGCCAGAATAGATGACGGTCTTAGTACTTTCTGCGCCAATTTAGTACCAGATTATGTAGCGGCTTTACCGTTTGACCCACGCGGCGGTCAAGGTTATAAATTTAGCAGTTGCGGCGATTATGACACTGGTTACTACATTCAGGAAACTACTGGTCAGAGGATAACTGTTGAGGCTCAAGATACAGAACCAAGTTGTACTCCAGGAAGTGATTGTATTAAAGCAACCCGTTAACTAGGAGGTGCAAATAGATGTTAAAGTTAAAACTACCGTTTATGCGGCAAAGAAATAAAGGTTTTACTCTGATTGAGCTTTTGGTGGTAATTGCTATATTATCAATCCTTTTGGTGATTGTTTTAGTAGCAATTAATCCGGCCCGACAAACAAAAGCTGCCAGAGATACCCAAAGAAAAGCTGATGTGCTCACTATTCTTAACGCAGTTGGTCAGTATTTTGTGGCTAACGGATCTTTTCCAGGTGACCTTAATAATATCGCTACTGGTTCTGCTCAGTCTATTGATAGTGCAAATACTACTTTAGATGGACCTGACTTTTGTAGTGATTTGGCCCCAACTTATGTTGCTGCTCTTCCGTTTGATCCAAAGGGAAGTGGTGGCGGTTTTTCTTTTACAAGTTGTGGTCAAGCGTTTGATACTGGTTATAGAATTACTAAAAGTACGGGTGACCGGATAACTATCAGCGCACCACAAGCAGAAGATATTCTGATTAGTGTTAGCCGTTAGAATATTAGAATAGTTGGCTTCCTATTCCGTAAAAGTGAAGCTCCGAGGGCTAAGAGCCCTCGGCTTCCTAAACGGAAGAAGATTCTTTTAGTTGCTTCATCCGTCCCGACAAGCGGAACGGTTTTAGCTAAGCTTAAATAAAAAAGCTCACAGGCTTATTATATTATTCGATAAGCTAATAATTTAAATTGCGCTTGGGAAAAGAGTAATTACGTGGATTGCTCTCTCTAGGAAAAGGACATTGCTGCCAAATTCGGATCCGCCCATACTAATTCCTAAAACTTCTTCTACCGGTGATAGTGATGTAGGTTGTACAATCATCATTAAATCCATTATCCCTTCAAGTTCTTTAGCATTTTTAGGCGCTTCGATATTCATTTCCCGATTTATCTCAGAAAGTTCATACGAAGCAGTTAATTCCACCGGTTTCGAACCAAATCCCATTTCAAGGCTGCCTTCTTGATCTGTAAAGACAAAATTTAATTCAAATTTATCGATAAAAAAGCTCTCCTTATGAATCCATAAATCTATATCAATATCCCCTATTACTTCCGCCGCTTCTTTTTTGGTTACATTTGCTTCGGGATAATACTTATTAAAAATTTCAACGAACGTAGCGGTATCTATGGGCAGCTGCAGGTGATAGCTGTCACCTTCGGCTAGTCTATCATCAGGTAATTTTATTATTTTTTCCAGTAATTTATTTTCATCCAAGAAATTAAAAACTTCCTCTAGTTTTTCTTGCACATCATCTTTAATCTTTTCATCAGCCCTTAATTCAGTACCAAGAGTATTTTGAGCCTGCTCGACATCCAATTTATACCAATTACCTTTCAGCGCCTTAAGATTGTATTGGGGAATCTCCGGAATATTATCCAATTTAAAATAAAGATCGGTACCGATTTCAACTAATGATAGGTTGATATTTTGCCTTTCAACTCCGGTAAAAACTTCTCCTTTTACTAAAGCTTCAAGAGCTACATTATCTATATCACTTATATCAACTTTACTGTTTATTTCTAAAGATACCAGGCTTAAATCATCATTTCCAAATGAAAATTTAAAATCTTGTCTTGCTGATTTTATTTTTTGGCTATCTTCAAAGGCTTTTATTAATATTTGTTTTGGAGTTTTAGGAATATTTGGTACAGAAGCAACTAAATAATCGACCTTCCTTTGAAAATCCTTAGAGACTAGCGGCAGCTTGGTTGAAGTGTAACTCGCTGCTACCAAAGCGCTACCTATTAGCAAAAAGGCAATTATTAATATACAGACAACCCAAATAAGAATTTTTTTTAGCGGTAGGCTTTTCTTCGGCGAAGAACCTTGAGCCGTATAAATCTTTAAATTAGGAACTTCTGCTTGCTCGGGCATAATTTTAGAGTAAAGCTTAACTGCTAATTAGTCAATATCAAGCCTTAAATTATTTTGAATCTTTGAAATTAAGTCGGTGATTTTATTCAGTAATTTTGAATATTTAAAGATAATCAATGTTACTAATACTCCAAGAAACGCTCCCGTTAACACATCGCCTGGGAAATGCACTCCCGCATAAACCCGGGCAAAAGCATAAATCACGGCTAATATAATAGCAAAATAACCAAACTTGCGGTTAACTAGAAAAACCGCTGTTGCCAAAACAAATCCAACCGCAACTGCATTACTCGGAAAAGAAGGGTCTGTTGGTTTGTAGAATAGTAGATTAACATCCAATTGTTCAAACGGCCGCTCGCGTATAATATATTTGTTTGACAAAGCAATTACCAGGTTTACGATAACTAACGAAAATGCGGCTAGAGGTAACGCTACCTGATTTTTTTGTTGGTTTTTTCCTTTTGCGAACCAAAGATAAATTAAAAAAAGGCTTAAAGTTACCGGTATAAAATATTCATTAACAATTAATTTAATAAAAGCATCGAAAAAAGGTGCATTCCCAACAAAATTATTTATAAAAAGAAACAAGTTTTTATCAAAAGAATCAAGGTTCATATTTTCTTTATCAAAAGACTAATAATCCGCGTTATTAATACCGCGAATATGGCTGAAAAGGCAAAGATTAAAGAAAGTTGCAATCCTTCTACCGCCGTTTGGACGTTGCGGTTACGGCTAGAAAAAAACCAAACATAAGATGCTAATATAATAAAAATCCCGATAAAAAACCGACCTGAGAATTTCTTCCCAAGCGAAACCTGCAAAATTCCAAAACTAGCTAATAGTGTAAAGAGAAAATATTCAAAAATATACGTATCAATCATCTTATTAATTAAACCAGATTTTCGAAAGTTCTACCAGATATCTGCTTGTTTATTGAAAAAAGGTATTTCTGATGTAAAATATAATGTCAATTGGAGAGGAGGTGAGAAAATATGGACAGAACAGAAGATCGTGGTATGTGGCTTTCCTGGCTAGCTTTTTTGGCTGGGCTCTGGTTTATCGTGTCTCCTTTTATCCTTGGCTTTTCTAGCGTTACAAGGCCCACTAACAATGCTGTAATTGTCGGCGTAGTCGTTGCGATCGCAGCGTTCCTAACCGCATTTCTAATGCGGGGGCCAGCGGTCTTGCTTTCTTGGCTTACCGCTCTCGTTGGAGTATGGGCGTTGATTTCCCCATTCGTACTGGGCTTCACGAGCAACATGGCAGCGCTTGTTAACGCAGTGATTCTTGGTATCCTAATCATCGTCTTTGCTGGTGGACGAGCACTAAGTCTTCAAGCTCCAATGATGGAGGAGAGAAGGTTTGGACCAACCTACACTTCGGAGGAACGACCAAAGAAGGAGGAGGTTGAAGGCGAAAAGCGCGAAAGCTAATTCGGCCTTAACAATTGCTACCCTTTTAGCCCAAATCGACTAGGGGCAGCGATTGTTTACGGATAAGTTAGAAACTTGCTTGAACCGCGGGATTTGTTTGTACGCCCCACACTTTTTCAAGAAACATTTTTTTGGCCCCGCCGGAGGAAGGTGGCGAGCCTATGATTCAATTTCTAAATCCCCAAGAGAAGAAATCATTGGAAGTAAAGTTGGAGAAGCTGCTCTTGAAAATTGGGAAATTTTGTCCGTGGACCGAGGGTTTTTCTGCCTGTTACCGCAGGCAGCGGACAAATCGTCAGGTCTGGCTTCTTTCCTTTGATTTATGAATTAAATTCGGCAAAATAACCGTGAAGGTTTATTGCTACTTAGGAGCTAAAGTTGGCGTAGCTATGAACCCGAACAGGTAGGTGGTTCGTGGCTCGGGAGCAGGGACTCCCCACCTGCCTTGCAAATATTGGCTGCCGGACTAGGATTCGAACCTAGATATGCAGATCCAGAGTCTGCTGTCCTACCGTTAGACGATCCGGCAACGTAAACTAATCTAAACCTTCAAGAGTTTCTTTCAACTTATCTTTCAAAACTTACCTACCATAACCGGTCTTAAAGAATTGTTCAACTCTTACAGCATCTTGTTTATTACCAAACGCTTCATAAAATATAATTTTAAATGGCCTATTCTTTTTTGTGTAACTTCCTCCGCTTCCTCCATTATGTTCTTCTAATCTCCTTTTAAGATTATCGGTGAAGCCTATGTACAATCTTTTATTCTTCTCACTTTGCAAAGCATATACGTACCACATATTTTAAATGATCAGAGTCTGCTGTCTCCGCCTCCTCGGCGGGTCGCCGATGTAGCCTCTTCGGCTACCCGCCGAGGAGGTGGGAGGCGACTACCCGCCTCGACTGGCTCGACTATTTCTCGCAAGTCGGGCGAGGCGGGCCATTACACCACCCCTAAATATATTTAGCTTTAGAATTTTAACAAATTAGCTATTTTTTTACAATTCTTATGGGGATTTAGCGAGTGTAGTACTAAAGGTAAAATTACTTCCTTTTCCAACCTGGCTTTCGACAAAAATCTCACCACCCATTTTTTCGACCAGATTTTTCGCCAGAAAAAGTTCAATCCCAGTACTTTCTATCTGCTCTGAATCTCTTTGGCTTCCTTTATGAAACCTTTCAAATATATGCGGCAATTCCTCCGAAGAAATCCCAACCCCATTGTCTACTACCGAAATATAGGCAGCGTCGCCTTTAGCAACAACTTTTACCCAAATCTCACCAAATTCCCCAGTATATCTAAAAGAGTTATCAAAAAGCTGCCTAACTACCCCTCGTAATCTTTCTTTATCGGTGGTGACAGTTACGGCGCTCGAGGATGGCGAATAAGATACCTTAATTTTTCTTTCTTGGGCATCCGGTATTATTTCTCCTAAAACTCCTTTTAGAAAATCGTTAAGATCAAAAGTTTCCATAACCAACCTAAATTTACCAGTTTCCAAACGGGAAACATCTAAAAGCTGTTCAATCAAATCATTAAGTCGGTTGCTTTGTCTAAAAGCTGCTGCTGCTAAATTTCTAACTTCAGCGATAATTTTTCCTGAATTTTCGGTGGTTAGTAGTTCTAAATATCCCCTTATAGCTGTTATTGGACTACGAAGCTCGTGAGAAATAATAAATAAAAATTCATCTTTTAATGTATTAATTGATTTTTCTTTCTCTATTGTAGCGCTAGTAGTTGCTTGTTCGGCATTTGCAACCTCCTTTGCTAAAATTCCACCATAAATCGAAACTAAAGCAACTGCCCAAGAATTAAGAATAGCATAGCTAATATACTGTGAGTTTGGGGTAAAAATAAATCCTTCTCCAAAAATTAACGCTGAGGTAAATAGCCAACAAGCAATAGTATATTTTCGAGGTGAGTTAGTAGCCGTGTCAATATTTGGTAATAGATAAAGAAAAGAAAAGTAACTCCGCACTCCCCCAGTCACATGAATAATAACTGCTATCGCCGTCAAATCTACCAAAGATTCGATAAAATTTTTATTTGTGGGAGAGATTGGAACTTTCAGTTTGTGCCAGGTAAATGTAAAAATCAAAGCAAAAAAAGCAGCAAGATAAGTAATTAATCTGTTTGGTACTGGTGTCAACGGCAACCACACAATAATCAAACCAAAAAACACCATTACGGCAACAATCAATTCATTTATTCTTTCAATTCTTTTAAAACGGCTTTGTTCTTCCATATATCACCAACGCGGCAAGGTAAAGAAAAAGGTAGAACCTTTGCCAACTGAATCAGTAATTCCGATTTCTCCACCCATCTTTTCAACTAATTGTTTGGTAATAAAAAGCCCGAGTCCGCTTCCTTTCACTTGTTTTGTTTGTTCGTTTTCAATACGATAAAATTTTTCAAATAGGTGTTTTTGATCCTCTTGGGAAATACCAATCCCATTATCTGATATTAATATTCTGGCTAATTCACCTTCGTTTCGAACTTCAATCATCACTTGGCCTCCAGCTAGAGTGTACTTAATAGCATTGCCAATTAAATTTGTTAAAACTTCTTTCAAACGATCGGTATCCGCTTTTGCTGCAATATCTAAATCGCCTTTTTGAGAAAGGGTTATTTTTTTATTACGCGCTTCGAAAAAAAGGCTGGAAAGAACTTCGCTAATTACCGGTTGCAAAAAAACATCCGTTAGCTGAACACGCAAACTACCCTGTTCAATTTGGGAAATATCTAATAAATCGTCTAAAAGTTTACTTAAGCGTTCACTATTAACTTTAGTAAGTTTTAGTATTTTTTTACTTTCCTCGTTTAATGAGTTTATATACTTTGAAAAAATTGTTTCGATATAGCCATTAATTGCAATTGCCGGTTGTTTTAACTTGTGAGAAATAATGAAAACAAACTCGTCTTTTAATTTCCCCACAGTACTTACTTTTTCTAAAATTATTTCCTCTTCTTTTTGTTTAGCTAAAGTCGCTTCACCAGCTTCTGCTCTTCCATAAAAGGTAACTAAAGAAACTGCCCACGAATGCATTACTGCTAAACTAAGATTAGTTAAAATTGATCCGGGAGTTAAAAATGCTTCAATAAAAATCAAAAGAACCACTAATAATACCGTAAACACAGAATAAACAAAAGGCATACTCATTCCGATACTAAGTGCAGCTAGGAAATAGAAGAATATGGTATAACCTTGGACCCCATTTGTATAGTGGACAATAAAAGCGATGAAGAAAATGGTTATAATATTGCTAATTAAGCTTTTTACTCTACCTGAGTACCTTTCAGAAAGAAGCCGATACCAAACCAATGAAAACAATCCAAGCCCAGCTAGCACCCCGTAAATTATTGGTCTGTTTAGATCGGTATCAAAAGGCAATTGTAATACCAAAAATCCAATTATTACCGCTAACCAAGTGAAAATCTCACTAAATCGTTCAAATCGCCGATATCTTTCTTTACTCTCAACCTGGCCGGTAGATAAAAAATAATTAAATGTTTCTTTTAAGAACAGTTGCCTCATTAATTTTATTTTAGCAGAAAGAGGGTTTATTTGGTAAGAGCTTCTATTGCTTTATTTATTCGGTTAATTACTTTCTCTTTCCCAATCGCAGTCATTGTTTGAAATAGCGGGGGGCTAACTTCACTAGCGGTAATTGCTATCCTTAAAGTCATAAAAAGGTCGGATGCTTTCCAGGAAAGATCTTCGGCTAGCTTTCTTGTTTTTTCTTCTAATACTTCTTGCTCCCAAGGACAATCCTGATAGCTTTCTACTCCCCTTCTTAAGGCTTCTACTGTTTCTTGATCAGAAAATTTTAATTTGTTGAACAAATCTCGCTTTATCTTTGGTTCTTCAAATATAAAGTCGGTTAGCAAATCAAAATCGGACAGTTTCTTCATTCGTTCCCTCACTAAAGGCAGAACTTTTTCTATATCGCGATCATTTATTTTTGTATAATCTTTAAGCCTATCCTTTAGATCCCTTGAAGGCAAAGAGCGAATCCATTCTCCATTTAACCAATCTAATTTTTGTGTATTAAAAACTGGGCCGGTTGGATCAACTCTGGCAAAATCAAGGTTTTCAATGAATTCCCCCAAAGTAAATTTCTCCCTTTCATCCGGCATAGACCATCCCATTAGCGCAAGATGATTTATTATTGCCTCGGGCAAGTATCCTTGTTCTTTATACCAAATTAAAGAAACCGGATTTTTTCTTTTCGAGATTTTGCTTTTATCTGGATTTCGAAGCAGGGGTAAATGAGCAAAGAATGGTGGTTTTAAGCCAAATGCGCTGTAAAGCAGAACATGCTTTGGTGTCGAGGAAAGCCATTCCTCTGCCCTAATAACATGGGTAATTCCCATATCAGAATCATCAATAACCACGGCTAAATGATAGGTTGGCCAACCATCTGATTTTAAAAGCACGCCGTCGTCAATATCCTTATTTTGAAAAGTAATTTTTCCATGAACTAAGTCTTCAAAGGAAGTTACCCCACTCTCCGGAACTTTTAATCTTATTACACAATTTCCCCTTATTATTTCTTCTTTGCCTAAAGGGTTTTCCCGACATTTTCGATCATACCGTGGAACTTCACCTTTTTCTTGTTGTTCGGTTCTAACTTTTTCCAGTCTGTCAGGAGAACAATTACAATAATAAGCGGCATCTTTTTCTACAAGTTCTTTGGCCTTTTTTTGATATAAATCAAGCCGACTAGATTGATAAATTGGACCCTCATCCCATTTCAAACCTAACCAGTTTAAAGAATCCATTATTTTCTCGGTTGCCCCATTAATTAACCTTGTACGATCCGTATTTTCAATCCTCAATATAAATTTGCCTTTATTTTTCTTAGCAAAAGCGTAGTTAAAAAGTGCAGTATAAGCTGTTCCAATGTGGGGCTCCCCCGTTGGAGAAGGAGCGATCCTTGTTTTAACCATAGCTAGCAAATTATATATCAATATCGGCTTTCTGTGTATAAGTTATTGCTCAAAGAAGAAAATCTCATTATACTTAAAATAATGAGCCTAGCTACTCTTTCTGCCCAGATTAGAAGCTTTTTAAAGTGGTTTTTGATTTCGATTGCCGCTTTAATAATTATTTGGATAGTTTGGATTTTAATAAGAGATGTTTCGAGGCTAGTTTTTAAACCAAAGGGAGAAGATGTTGCTTACGGCCAGGTTTCCCCACCCCTATTTGTAAAAACTTATTATCAATTAGATCCTGGCAAAGCAGAATTATCCACTCCAGCACCAAAAACAAGCGATAAAGCCCTAGTTTATACTTTTAGCGAAAATAAAGGCTTCTCAGAGCAACAAATAGACAAATTAATTAAATATTTTAACCTGTCTAAAAACTCTAAAAAAGAAGGCGGTAACATTATTTCCTGGCAGGACTCAGCCAAATTAGCGGTTTTAAGTTTCGACAAAAACAAAAATTACTTTACCTACCGATATTTATTTGAAAAGGATCTTTCTGTACTTTCTGGTACAATCGCGCCATTTCAATCTCTAGTATTCGATAAGATTAAGGAAATATTACAAAGTTTGGAACTTCCTCAAAAAGAATTCAACAAAGAAAGCGGCGAGATTAAATATTATAAATTATCTAACGAAAAAAGGGTTATAGTTGAACCCAATGTTGCTAATACTACCGAAGTTACTTTTTTTAGAAAATTAGGAAATATAAACGCAGTAGGTATCCCGATACTCAGAATTCTATTCGGGGGTAATAATAAAATCTTAGAATTCGTTTACTCTTACTCGCCAATCGATCCCATTGGCTCTCCATACCCAATAATTACTAGTGATGAGGCTTGGAAAAATTTTAAAGACGGAAATTCTTATATTGCCAATTCTAATAAATATAGTGAGATTGCGGTAGAGAAGATGTATCTTTCTTATTGGGAGTCTTCTCTTCCCCAAACATATCTACAACCAGTTTGGGTATTTGTAGGTACCGGAAATATAAATACTAATAAGGAAAGGTTTACTTCTCTACTACCGGCAATTAGCCCTTCTTATTTGTTCGTGGAAGAGCCTCAACCTTAATACTAAGATCTTTTAATTGTTTTTCTTCAACCTCGCTGGGCGCTTCCATAACAGCGGTTTGCCCTCCGGATGTCACTGGAAAAGCGATTACTTCACGAATATTTTCTTCGCCACATAAACTAGCTACTAACCGATCAAATCCAACGGCAATACCACCGTGAACAGGCGCGCCATATTTATAAGCTGCTAACAAGTGTCCAAATTCTTCTTCGATTCTTTTATCAGGATATCCCATGACCTTAAAAATTTGTTTTTGAATCTCTGGTTCATGAATACGAATACTACCCCCAGCTATTTCCTTACCGTTACAAATAAGGTCGTACTGCAAAGACTCCAATTTATCTAAATCTTTTTCTTTCATTAAAGATTCCACATGTTCCGGTTTTGGAGCCGCAAAAGGATTATGTTCAAATGTATACCCCCCGCCATCTGTTTTTTCTAATAGCGGAAAGTCGACCACCCAAGCAAAGGCAAATTCGCCTTTATTTTTGTTTAAATTTGGACGATCGGTTTTGTATTTATCCATCGCTTCTTTGTATGTAATAATCGGAAATGGTTTTTTCTCAATTTTCTTTCCCATCTTTTCGGTAACATAAATAATTAAATTCTCGACTGCCCTCATGACATCCTCTCGTTCTACAAAAGCCATCTCGACATCTATCTGGGTGTGTTCAAATTGACGGTCTGCACGCAAATCCTCATCTCTAAAACAGCGAGCGAACTGATAATACTTTTCAATGCCGGCAATCATTAATAGTTGCTTATACTGCTGGGGGGATTGGGCAAGGGCGTAAAATTTTCCTTTTTGCAATCGAGCCGGAACTAAAAAGTCGCGCGATCCTTCTGGAGTTGTTTTTGATAAATAAGGAGTCTCAATTTCAGTAAAACCTTCACTGTCCAAATATTCTCTGGCCGCTTTAACAATTTCGTGGCGGATTCTTAAATTTTTTTGTAACCTTGGTCGCCGTAAATCAATGTAGCGAAATTTAAATCGAATATTTTCTTCGATGTCGTAACCATCGCCTTCAATTGGAATTGGCAAAGCTTCTGCTTTTCCAATCAAGGTGACGCTTTCCGCTATTACTTCAATTTCACCAGTCTCAACTTCCTTATTAATGTTTCCTACCGGCCTTTTATTTACACTCCCTATAACAGAAATTACATCCTCACTCCCAAGTTTACTGGCAACTTGATAAGCTTTTTCTTTTTTTGGGGTAGCAACAACTTGAACGATCCCTGAAGAATCACGCAAATCAAAAAAGATAATCTTTCCATGATCCCTTCGGTTGTTTACCCAACCATACAAAACTACTTCTTTTCCTAATTTATTTTCACATCCTGTCGCCAAATCTCTTTTCATGCTCAAAAAATTTTACTGTAAAAAAGGTAGCTTGTCTACCACTTCTTAACATTTTGCTGTTTTAAAATCTTTTATTTTTAATTCTAATTTTTTCCCGCCATTCCAATTATTTTCGTTAACCGCATGGACGATATCAATTTTTTGGCCTTTTTTTAAGTTTTTTTTCCCGAGTCCAAAACCAATAGCTTCGAAAATAAGCTTGTTTTTACCAGACAGCACTAGACGAAGGTGCTTTCCTTCATTTCCAACCAACCGAGTGTCAACTACCCCTAAATTTTTTGTTAAAAATAGGGGTTCTGGGTTACCAACCCCAAAAGGTTTAAACTTACCTGTTAGTTCGAGAATTTGGTTATTTAAGAAATGGTCTTCCAATATAGCATCAACTTTTATTACCGGAATAAAATCTTTATCTTTTAAATTACTTTCGGCAAAATCCAAAATCTTATCCTTGAATTTCGAAATATTATTGCTTTTTAGGGAAAAACCGGCTGCCTTCGCATGTCCACCATGACTTTCTAAATATTTTTTCGCTGAAGCAATAGCGTCAGAAATATCAAAATCGTTCATACTGCGAGCGGAGCCTTTAGAAATATTCCCTTCCGATATTACTATGGCAGGACGAGAAAATTCTTCAACTAATTTCCCTGCTACTAAACCAATTACTCCTGAAGGATAGCTTTTATGATGAGCGATAATGATTTTTGGGACTGGGGTTGACCGCAAAAACTTCCGTGCATGTTCTAAAGCAATCTTTAAAGCTTCTTGTCTTCGACGGTTGGTTTCAGAAATTTTAGCGGCTAACAGCCTTGCTCTTTCCTTGTTCCTTGTTAAAAGCAGCCGTAATGAATCCAAGGCGGTTTCCATTCTCCCGGCTGCGTTTAATCTAGGGGCAATTATAAAACCGACTTCATAAGTACCAATCTTTTTAGTAAGATTTGCTTCCTCATAAATCGCGCGTAATCCAATTCGTCCAGTATTTTCTAAATTATGCAGCCCGTTAGAGACAATAATCCGGCTATCTTCTACCAGAGGAGTCATATCAGCAATTGTGCCAATCGTTGCTAGTTCTAAATTCTTAAATACTTGTTCGTCGGTATCTTTTTTAAAAGAATCCAGCAGAGCCTCCGCTAACATAAAAGCAACCCCGCTGCCGGATAGTTTATCGCTATGAAGAAGCGCAAAAGCTTTTGGTTTTACTTCTTGTTTTGGATGATGATCCGTAATTATTAAATCCACGTCTAATTCTTTGGCAATTTTTGCTTCTTCCACAGCAGTTACTCCGCAATCAACACTGATAATTAATTTTGCGCCTTCTCTGGCTAAACTTACCAAAGCGTCTGTATTTATTCCGTAGCCTTCTTTTTCCCGATTCGGAATATAAGGCATTACTTTACCTCCAAGAAAATCAATTGTCTCCCATAAAATAGCTGTACCGGTAACACCATCGACATCAAAATCCCCGTAAATGAAAATAAGTTCCTGATTTTTTATTGCCTTTTTTATTCTTTCGAGAGCTTTATCGAGATTTGGGAAAATCTTGTTTGGAGAAGAAAGTTTGCAAAGATGCGGCTCAAAAAAAGTTTGGGAATCCTGAATTTTCCTGTTTTCAAGCAAACTTTTTTCTAAATCCTTGCCTTCGCTTAAAACCAACCAACGCTTTTCCATAAATTTTCATACAAAATAATCAAAAGATTTCTTTAACAAATTTAATTTCGAACGCGGTAAATTGCGATTGTTTGTGCAACTTCTTTATCGATTCCTTTTATAAAATCAAATTTTTTAATTTCTTTTTCATTAACCCAGGCAAAATCGTCAAATTCCGGGGCCAATTTTACTTTCCCTGATATATATTTTAATGCAAATTTTGGGCAAATAACCGGAATGCTATCTGGACGAATAAAAGCAACACTCGTTAAATATTTTGGGTCGCTAACGATTAATCCCGATTCCTCTAAAGCTTCGCGGAAAAGCAGTTTTTCAATCATTTCTTCCCAATTTGGAATATCAAAATTCATTCGAGTAATTTTTGACTCTTTCAAATCTGACCACTCAAGTTTTCCCCCAACAACTGTCCAAAGTCCTGGGTGAGCGATTTCTTTTTTACTCCGCTTAATAATAAGACAACGATCGTCATTTGGCCGATAGATTACACCGGTTACTACAAAATAGAATAGTTTTCCTATTTTAGCTTTATCGATTGATATTGTTACCACGAACAAATTTTAACACAAATGAATCTCCGAGGGCTAAAAGCCTTCGGTTTCTTCCATAAAAGGGAGCTTCTTTTCTACTATGCTTCGTTCCGGGCTGGCATTCATCCGTCCCGATTATCTGCCAGAGAAAATGAAAAATTGAGCGTTAGAGGACTATCAGAGTTATTTATGACTAGTCGTAGCTTTATCCGTAGGAGCTAAAGAGGGTGGTTCAGGCTGTGGTGTTGATACAGGCTGCGACACAGCAGAAGGTACCAACGGACCAAACGTTTGGTTGTCTGGCGGATCAATCGGATCAGAAATTGTCTCCGATTTGGCCAGACTAATTTTTCCGTAAAAAATCACGCCCAATATAGTTAAAACAGCAACTCCTATTAAACATGTAATACCCACTGCTTGAAAAATTGGATCAACAGAAAAAGTTTCCTCTGACCGCCCGCTAAAACTGGAGATAAGGCTAGTTACAAACCAAGTTATCCCACCTATCGGACCAAATAAAATTGCCCAAACTCCGCTAAAAGCATATGCCGCTCCAACCAACGCGGAACCAAATTTAGAAAGTACTAAGCCAATTACTTGGAAAACTAACAATAATACTATCCAGGAAACAAAAATATTCCGTGCATAAGGTATCACTTCATCTTTCACAAAGTTTTTTTGCTCGTCCTCATATTTTTTCAGCTCCTCCTGATATTGTTGAGCTCGCTCCTTATATTCATCGCTATTATATCGACTCGAACTTTGGGACGAATACGAGGGATATTCTGGAGTCTTTGGACCAGTAGGAGCAGGAAAAAATCCTAACGTGATCGTGACTACTGTTAAGATAATTAGAAGACTTAAAGTTAAGATAAAACCAATTCGGAAAGCACGCATAAAACCCTCTTATTTAATTATGGGAGTTAGAAACTAATCTGTCAAATTATCTATTTGGCGAGGTAATATACGTTCTCTTAAGTTTAGTTGCAAAATCAGTTTTGGCTTGGCAGGTCTTTTCTGGAACGTTGCGACCACAGTAATTAAAATTTCTTTTTTTTACACTAAATCGTCTTCGGAGGGGTGGTAAGGAACAGATGGAGATGTGGCTTCTGGTTTCTTATTTTCTTGATCTGCAAACTCTTGTACCCGCCCGACAACACCATCAGTCAACCTTACTTTATGTCCTCTGGTGTGAAATTGTTTACTGGTTAAAACTTCTTTCACTACTCCTTCAGTCAGGTTTCCAGAAGCATAATCCTTTTTACATACAACTCTTACCCTATCACCTGGTTTTGGATAACGACTACCAACCTCGTATGTCATTTTTGGTTTAATTCCCGGGGATTTTTTTACTCCTTTTATCACTCCATTCCTGCCAAAGAACAAGCAGTGGGGAAGCATTAAAGATCGAAGAATAGGTACCAGAAACCACACCGATTAATAAAGCAACAGTAAACCACCGTATTGAAGAACCGCCAAATAAAAGGACGGCCAAAAGTACTAATACTACTGTCAATGAGGTAATTATTGATCGGTCAAGAGTCTGCATAATTGAATGATTTACTGTCGAGGCAAAATTATCTCCTACTCCTTTAGATAGATTCTCCCTAATACGATCAAACACAACAATAGTATCATGGACAGTAAATCCGATAATGGTTAACAGAGCAGTTACAAAAAGCGTATCTATCTGAACTCCAAAGAAATGACCAAAAATCGAAAAAACACCTACAACTACAAAAACATCGTGCAAAAGAGAAATTACCGCACATATTCCAAATCGCCAGGAAGACGCGGGCTTTGGAACTTTACGAAAAGCCCAAGCAATATATAAAACTATTGCAGCTGAAGCAATTAAAACCGATAGAATTGCTTTTTGTAAAAGTTCGGCTCCAATTGTAGGACCGATTGTTTCGACGCTTATTTGGGTTACTTTCCCAAATTTCTTTTCGGTTGTATCTAAAATACTATTCCTGCTCGAATCGTCAAGCGGTTTTGTTCGAATAATATACGTATTAGCCGCTGTAGGAGTAACTGAAGCTACTTCAATTCCCTTTTCTCTAATAGCTGTTGGCAAGGCATTTTTATCAATTTGTTTTTCAAACGCAAGTTCTAAAAGGGTTCCGCCGGTAAAATCCACCCCAAGGTTTAATCCCCAAACACCAAGCGCGATGATGCCGGGGATTAAAATAATCCCGGAAAAAGCAAAGTAGTAAATTTTTTTACCTACAACATTCCACAACATATTCAAGAACGGTATGCAAATCTTAAAAAGTTACGCGTTACAATTATTGCTGTAAACATTGAAATTAAAATACCAATCGCCAAAACAATCGCAAATCCTCTCACCGTCCCAGTACCAAACTGAATAAGAATTGCACAGGTAATAAGTGATGATATATTTGAATCTCTTATCGAAGTCCAGGCCCGGGTAAAACCAATCTCGATCGCTTGTGCTCTATTTCTACCAACCCTAAGTTCCTCTTTCATTCTTTCAAAAATCAAGATATTAGCATCTACTGCCATTCCGATCGAAAGAATAAAACCAGCTATACCTGCGAGTGTCAAAGTAACCGGAATAAGCTTAAAAAGTGCCAACACAAAAAGAATGTAAAGGAATAGTGCTCCGACGGCTAAAATACCAGGAAGACCATAATAAACCATCATAAAAGCCGCGATTACGAAAATTCCGACCACCCCAGCAATGATACTTCGATCAATTGAAGTCTTCCCTAAGGTCGGTCCAATGGTTTTTTCGCTAATAATGTCTATCTTCTTTACCGGCAGAGCACCGGCAGAAAGTTGAATTGATAATGTTTTGGATTCTTCGGCGGTAAGCCCAGTAATTTGCCCTTCCCCACCAATTTCCGACTGCACAGTAGGTGCACTAATTGGAATGTCATCAAGAAAAATAATTAGTGGTTTGCCAATTAATCTTTTTGTCGCCTCTCTGAATTTATTAGCGGAATCACTTTTTAGAGTAAATTTTACTACCGGACCGCCTCTTTCCCCGGTAGCCGCTGTATCTTGGAAATCAGGACTGGCGCTTTTTAGATCTTTTCCAGAAATACCGGTTGATTTAGTATTTTCTAAGGTGGGCATAGTTCCGGCTGGCGTATTTGGATCAGCAAACTCTCTAAACTCAAGTTTTGCAGTTTGTCCAACCAACTGTTTAGCTTCTTCAATATTAGTCACGCCGGGAAGCTCCACAATAATTCTATAATCTTCTCCTACTCTTGAAGTTTGAATGATCGGCTCAGCTACACCAAAGAAATTCACCCGCCGGCTAAGCACTTCTTTAGCCGCATCCAGTGCTTTACCCCTATCAGCTTGGGCAATGTCGCTTACATCAGCCCGCAAAGTTAGGGAAGTGCCGCCTTCCAAGTCTAAACCAAGTTTTACGTCTAAATCTCGTTTAAACGAATAGCCGAATAATTTAAAGTTCAGTTTCGGCCCAGCAATAACCTTGTCAATTTTCACTGGCCCAGCTGTGATTTTTATTGGAATCCTTGGTAAATCAACTAAAAACGCTAGGCAGAAGAGAATAGTTACTACCAGTAATATTGTTCTTGGAGATTTCATTATCTAGAGATTATACCTAACTTAAAAGTAGCAAGCAACTATAACAAATTTTATGTTAATATTTTAATGTAAATATGTTTGGCAAAAAATTATCCGATTTCCAAGAATTTTATATCCGTTACAAAAACGAACTTACCAGCGCTAAAGATTATATGTTTTGGTTTTTGCTCGCCTGGACCATAATTTTTCTTTCCATGGAGTGGGTAAATTTTTTTGTTCCAGAAATGATAATTCCGCCTGCAATGGCTGCCGGTTACATTATCCTCCTTGGAAGCTACATTGCCCATAAGGAATTAATACGCTGGATGGGAATTGAATTGAAAGTAAAAAGGGGCGAGCTTTTTGTTTATATTTGGTGGGGAAGTTTCCTTTTAATGTTTCTTACCCAATACTTAACCGGTAATTATTATCTTCCCGAACATCTTCCCATGATTCCTTATGAAGTCTTGGGTTATTTCCTTTTAAGCGAAGCTTCGAAAGCGGTTCTTATTTGGAAAAAGTTGAAAAAAAGTTAAAGGCAGGTTAACGGACCAGCTCTTCCTCATCCCCAACTAAAGTTACGCCGGTTTTTTCAATCACGCTTATAACAAAGGGGTCTTTTCGTTTTTTTCTGAAAGTAAATTCATCTTCGCTCATTACTGTATAGTTGATCTCCCGTCCCACCACACTTTCCGCTTTTTTGACTAGAGCCGAAAGTTGCGGTAAAACTACATTACCAACCACCAGCAAATCGACATCGTTGGGACCAACTGGTCGGCGGCGAATAAATCCAACTGAAAAACAGGCATATTTTATTTTTCCAAGTTTGTTTCTCTCCCGGATGATGTCACTACCTAATCCAGATGCCTTGGCAATTATCCTGGTAAGTTCCGGCTCGAAGAGATACTCTTTTTTAATTCCATAAAATTTTCGGTTTGCTCGTGGTTCGCTATAAACCATTCCGGCTTTTTCTAATCTGGCCAACTCCGCCCTAACCGCATTTATCTGTTCACCAATCGCTCTTACCAGTTCCCGAACATAAAATATTTTTCCCGGGTTGTTCAAAAAAATTGAAAACAGTTTGGCACGGGTTTTAGAAATTAATAGCGGGTGAAGTTGATTAGCTGTTAGATTTAAATCCTCCATAACACCTCCTTTTCGGTCAGGAATATTTTAACTCGTTACCTGTTACTTGTCACTTTTTACTTTTCACTTCCAAGAAACCGTAGAGCTTTCCGGCACCATTTCCATCCAAATTTGGCCCCTATTTAGAGAAATTTCTTTACCCGAACTATCAAAAAATTTGGTCCTTCCATCCCGCGAATCCTTTTTCCAAGTAGTATCAATTACTGATCCGTCAAAAAAGATTTTGGCTTTTCCAGAACCTATTGTTTGAAATACCCGGTTTTTCACTCCCGGAGTTACTTCTTTGGAACCTAGATCTGTCAGATACTCCGCAATTATTGTCTTTGAAGCGATTTGCTGACCATTTTCTTTATCGATGTGAGGTGAGCCTCCGTTAAATCTTTTGTAAGTATTGGTAGCTTGATCATAGCGCCAAACCACTACGTAACCGGGGTCGCCTTGAAAATTAACCGTAATTTCACCGGCTGTTGGTTTAGAAAGAGGTGTATCCTCTTTAAATTGCCAACTATCAAAGGAAGTAAAATTATTTATTCCTCTTTTCGAAGCTAACTCCCAAAGTTTATCAGTGCTTGTATACCCGCAATGCTCATACATTTCCGTGCCAGCTGCACAGGTCTTCCAGTAAGCCTCGGGGGAAACGAATTCATCTAAGTCTTTTTTACCAAACAATTGGCTCGCTAAATTCCGGGCATATTGATTTCCGCCCCAGTGAGCATAAGCTGCTTTATATTCTAAAATCCAGTCAAAATAATATTCTCTAGCACTACGCACCGGTCCGGCTTGGCTACTATTCGACAAAAAGATAGCGGCGAAACGGGTAATACCACCCTCAGCCAATGCCTCATAGACAATATCTGCTCTGGAAAGTCCAGAATGTTGTGGCCGAGCCTTAATCGAGTTTTCGATAGTTACGGCAAGAGGAACTTTGTTTTTCCAAGTTTCAGCTTCCTTTTTAGTATAAAAAACACCGTTGATTGGATTTGGAACATTAGCAATTTCCGGGACAATATCTTCCTTTAGCAAACTGCCAATAACTGGTTTTTCTTCTTTTGCAACGACTAACTTTTTCCCGACCAAAAATCCCGCTAGAGACCAAACAAAAATATAAATAAGGGCTAGAAATATAATTAGGAATTTTTTACCCAGGGTTAAATTTTTAAACCAAGCCATAGTTAGCTTCAATCCTTAATGATTTTTGAACAATACTAGTACTCAAAAGATACAAATTTTTTACTACCGCGTCAAGTGGGTAAGTTTTAGCCCACAACCCCGATTCAATCGGGGGGAGTGGTCACCCGCCTGCCGGCAGGCAGGGAGTATTCGGTCCCAATTCAATCGGGAGCATAGAATACGAGCGGACTTAGCTTCGCGCAGCACGCAGAGTATTCGGCCCCGATTCAATCGGGGGCATAGAATACGAGCGGGCTATTTGCGTTCGGTTTAGCTTTATGCTAGCATAATAAAAGTTCACTTTTGACTTTAAACTTTTAACTTATTGTATTTATGCCAAAGAAAACTCGACAAGAAAAAATTGCTGCGGAGTTACATCGCTTAAAAAAGCAGCTTGAAGGTCAGCCAACTATTCCGGCACCAAAAACTACCGAGCCAAGAGAACCCAAATCAACACCCGAACCCATAAACACTTCCACAGGTATAAGTTTAAAGGGACTGGATGTAACAACTTCTCCTTCTACTCAATTTGTTAATAAAGAAACCGAACGCTACGATTATACTTACCTAGCAAGAGATTTAAGGAAAATTGCCCTTTTAGCAATTGCTGCAGTCGCTATTGAAATTGTTTTGAGCTTGACAACGCATGCTAGCTTTGCTAAGCTGATTCTACGTAGCTTCGGATTAGAAATTTAGCTTCGAAATTGTTAATTTTTCTTGAAAGGGGGTGAAAAACAAGTATCAAGTTTTAAGTATCAAGTATCAAGTATACACTTGAGTCTTGACTCTTTGACGCTTGACACCTTTATATATGGCTTCGATGTATTGTGTAAAATGCCGTGCTAAGAAAGAAGTTGCCAATCCAGAAAGCGTTACCATGAAAAACGGTAAGAAAGCACTTCGCGGGACATGCCCAACTTGCGGAACTAAGATGTTCAAAATTGGTGGCTAAAAATATTATCTTTACTACAACGAAAAACCCCTCATATTTAATTAAACTTCAGGGGTTTTTCGTTTGGAAAAAGAGTTAATTCCCTAACCTTTAGGCTCAACCCGCGGGGTTGGTATTCAAATTTCTGATTTTGCCCGGTATTGCAGGGCCTCGGCAATATGTTGGGTGTTTATTTCTGATGCCCCTTCCAAATCAGCAATGGTACGGGCAACTTTCAAAACGCGGTGATACCCTCTTGCAGAAAGCTGCATTTTACTTACTGCTGCTCGAAGAAGGTTCAGACAATCAGCAGTTAATTTACAAAATTCTTTAATTTCCTTTGGTCCCATTTCATTATTACTAGCAAGAGGGGTCTCTTTAAACCTCTGTAACTGTCTTTCCCTAGCTGCTTGTACACGAGCACGTACAGTTTTGGAATCTTCGCTTTCTGCTTCGCCAGTTAACTTTTCAATTTTCACAGCTGGTACCTCCACATGCAAATCAATTCGGTCTAAAATTGGCCCGGAAAGACGCTTTTGGTAGCGAATTATCTGCCCGGGAGCACAGGTACACTCTTTGGTGTTATCCCCTAAAAATCCGCAGGGACAAGGATTGGATGCCGCAATTAGGGTAAATTTAGCTGGAAAAGAAAGGCTAGCAGCAGCCCTGGAAACTGTAACTACCCCGTCTTCCAAGGGTCCCCGCAGGCTCTCTAAAACACTTCTTGGAAATTCGGAAAACTCGTCTAAGAAAAGGACTCCCCGATGTGCCAGTGAAATCTCACCCGGTCTAGGGTGAGTGCCACCACCAATTAAACCAATTGCACTTGCCGAATGATGAGGGCTACGAAAGGGCCTAATATTTACTACGGGCTCGTCGGGATCCAGCTTCCCCAAAATAGAATAAATTTTGGTAACTTCCAAAGCTTCTTCAAAGGTTAGCGTTGGTAAGATACTAGGGAAAGCACGCGCAAGCAGGGTCTTACCGGCTCCTGGAGGCCCTTTTAATAGAACGTTGTGAGATCCGGCTGAAGCAATTTCAAGCGCTCGCTTTGCGGTTTCTTGGCCTTTAATATCTTTCATATCGAATTCGAAAACGCTTTGAGTATCTAAATTTATTTCCGCTTTTGGTGCCGGTTTTATAACTTTGTTGCCGGAAAGATGGTGAAATAAATCAAGGATATTTTCTACCGGCAAAACGCCCACCGAATCGACAATTGCCGCTTCTTTAGCGTTAATCGCTGGCACATAAACTTTACGGAAATTTTTCTCTTTTGCGAGTAAGGCTAGGGGTAAAATACTGCTAGTAGAACGAAGACTCCCATCAAGCGAAAGCTCCCCGGCAAAAATTGAATCGGAAAGGCTGCAAGCAAGTTGACCCGAAGCAATTAAAATTCCGATGGCAATCGGCAGATCAAAACTGGGCCCTTCTTTGGGAATATCGGCGGGAGCTAAATTGACGGTAATTCTTTTCGCTGGAAATTCGGCTCCGGTATTTTTTAAAGCGGCACGTACTCTCTCCTTGCTTTCCTCTACTGCTTTGTCCGGAAGACCAACAATTGTGAATGATGGCAGGCCCTGTGTGGCAATATCTACTTCAACAATAATAGGAATGGAATCAAGACCAATAGTTGCTCCCGAAGTCACTTTAGCAAGCATACAGGCTGATATTACTTCGGCCCGCATGATAAGTCAACTTTCACATATTCCAAACTCAAATATATCCATTTTAGACCTAACCTCAGTAAGTGTTTACTCTATACTTTTAGGTTCAAAAAATAAAGAAAAAGGTAACTAATTTAGTGGAGCTTGTGGGTCAGATTTTCCCTGTGTGGATTTCCAACGTTTGTAAAAACTATATAGTGCAATTGTTAAGAGTATTTCTACAAACACACCCTCAATCAAAAATTCTCCTCCTCTAATGGTAGTGGTTAAAGGAATTAGGAGAAGTAAGCCCCTAGGCAACTTAAATGTGGGATTACCCGTCAAAAGATATTGCAAAAAACCTTTTTCAGACCTATCGTCTGTTTTAGGGTTTTCTCCTTGTGTAGCTTGGGCCTGAACATTTTGGTATCTTTTAGAGGGATATTGTTGATTAGCCGCTGAAGGTGTGGGCTGTTCAGGTTGTGTGCTATAAGAACCAGCTTGATTATTTGATGGTTGTTGTGGAATTTCTTCAAGCATTAATTAAATTATCTACCCATCAAGCGATAGCTGTCAATTCTGGGCAATTCTTTCACAATCTCAAATTCAAATGTATCTATTTTAGAGATTTATCTTAGAGAAAATCAATCAATATGGAAAATGAGACTTAATTCTCAACCTTATTAAAGCCGTCGAAGTGAATTTTGTTGTCTTTGAATATTTCTGTAACTTTGTATAAACCCTTTGTATAAACCTGCCCGTTTTCCAAAAAGTGGGTAGCTTCTAAAATTAGAATACTCGCTTTCGGTCGCGAAAGCTTCTGATTTCCCTTTGTTTCGAGCAGAGGAATCTCTCCATGAAACCAATAATGCCGCTGACCATTTTTTAAAAACGGATAACTCTTACCTACTGTTAGGTCTTTTGGGATGCATTCTTCTTTTTTCCTATTCCCGTTATCAAATTCCGAAATATTACGCAGGGCAAGATCTGGATTATATTCAGTAATTATTCCCATAATAATATAGAAGTTAGTTCAGCAAGCATAAGGCTAGCTTAACTAATATGTGAAGGAAAATCAATTACTCCTTTAAGGGATTTTTAAGTAAAAAGGCTGGGCCAAAAATAAATTAAGAGGATTATTTTTAATGCCCCAACCAAAATTATGAAAAGGCTCCAAAGAATCACATAGGCCAAATCCATTAGCGCTTCTTTTATTTTTTGTTTTAGCGCCAAATATGCAGCGTAGCCAAAAACAATTGAGCCAGTAACAGCGGCTGATAAAACAAAGAGCAGAAGAAATAAAGTAAAGAAGACCACACTAGGTCCTCCAACTTGAAACTTATCTATAATTGAGAATACCAAAGCTATCAGCGCGCAATATAGAAAAACCCCCAACGCTTGAAGAAAACCCGCTACCGCAAGTACCTTCCAGGTTGGTGATTGCAACTTTGCCAATATTTTATTCACAGGATTTACTATAGCAGAAAAATTGGAAAGATTAAATATTTCCTTTGCGCGTAGCTGCGTTGTAGAATTCTTTTGTGGTTAAAAGAACTGCTCCTAAACCAAATAGTATTACTAAGAAAGTGGTCAACCCACCAACAATTGGAATTAAAGTTAGAATGTAATAGATAACTAAACCAATAATAAATGCCCAAACCTCATGGATTTTTCTTCCGGTGCGCTCGAAAACGAAGGTTCCCACCCAAAAGATAATAAATATCCTAGAAAGGTAAAGCGTAATTAAATACAAGGCAAGTAGAATAAATGCGATTGGAATGGTGGCTACTAATATTAAAAGTAGCACGAAGATAAGCGGAATTAATATTAAACTCGCAAAACCCAGGCCGAGAGATCCCCAAGGTCGTTTTTTTAGCGTATAAACAACCGCTCGGTTGTATCTTGGAAAAAGCTTAATTATGAGAAGTCCCAGAATAAGCGTTGAAACTAGACTAATTATTGCGGTGATAATATTAAAGGCGGCAAATCCTCCTAAAATCATCCCGGGTTTTGGACGAGCGGCCGCTGGAGGAGCTTTTTTAGTAACAGTGCCAGCGACTTTAGCGGAGCTGTCAATTGAAGCAGTTGTATCGCTCCAATAAGTAAGGTATCCACCTATATCTGCCTTAGAAGTAAGCCTAATCATTCCAACCGCAGCCTCAACGTTACCTACAATTTTATTTGAAATTGTTAAGTTACCAGCTCCAATTTTTACATCTTTGCCAATCGGCGCCGCCAAACTAATGTTTCCTCCACCGGCTACTATTCCACCAGCAATTGTGGCTGAATTTGTAATGTCAACGTTGCCACCACCTACTGTTAAGTTACGGCCGATTTTGCCGCTAATTATTACCTGCCCACCGCCAACTCGCACATCTTGAGACACTTCTCCCGAAATATTAACTATTCCTCCAGCTGATATCAGATCTCCGTTTACTTTACCGTCAACCAAAACCTGTCCGCCAAAAACATAAACATCGCCGTTCACTGTACCGGAAACTTCAACTGAATCTGCAGCTGCAAAATAATCTTTGTTTATTACTTCCCCCACCGCAACTGTAACAATTTTTTGTTTATTTTTGTTTTCGTTTGCAGAAACACTCGGCGCAAGTAAAAGAATGGTTAGTGATATAATAATAATTATAAGTTTTTTCATGCACGCTCACTTTACATCCTCATTTTTTGTTTGTCAAGTCAACCCCTTAGCCAACAAAAAACTCCACTTTGTGTGGAGTTCTTTGTGCTTGAAGGTAGCTCGTAAGCCAGGTTCTGTTTAAACGATCATCTATCTAGATGTCACGATGTTGGCTCATAACTCTCCCCGCTTTTAGAGCGAGGTGCTCGCGTCTTCTCCGCTATCCTGATTGTCAACGCGGAATTCGGCGATTGCAGCCCCTAGGATTGCCCGTTTCACTTCCGAACCTAATTACCGAGATTCGGAACTACGTCTCTGTTGCTCTCGAATCCTGTCAATTCAGAATCCGTTCTCAAAAAATCTTCGGCTAAGATTTTTTCAGACACTAGCCCTTTCGGGTTGGATCTTACGATCCATTGGGTATCAGCTTGCTGCCTGGACTTTCCTCTCTCCAAAGCTTTACGCTAAGAAGAGTAATCGTCCGGCTACCTTTAAGCGGGGATATTATAGCACGTTTCACAACTAAAATTCAAGAATTTTAGGTGTTCCCACGTGCTGCGCTGTCGCTAATCACGCTTCGTAACAAAATTCAAGAATTTAGGTATCTACAAGTGAGCATTATTGTTGTTTCTAGAAAAATTATTGAGAGGAAATTATTCTTCCATCCGGGTTTGCCAATAATCGGCCAGAATCACGTGGAGAATAGCTACTGCTGGAACGGCTAATATCGCTCCAATCAAACCAAAAAGAGTGCCGCCTATAAGAAGTGAGACTATAGTTATTAAAGGATTTAAACCCACTGCTTTTTCCATTACTTTAGGAACTAAAATAGTATTTTCTAATTGCTGAACGAGAATATAGAGAGCTATAACTGCTATTGCTAAAATTGGGCTTTGAACAAGGGCAATGATAATTGCCGGAATGCTCGAAACAACCGGTCCAATTGTTGGAATTATTTCTAAGAGACCGGCGATTACTGCCAAGGGAAGGGCGTAATCAACCCTTAGTAGAGTTAACCCAATATAGGTAGCCAAACCAACAATTAACATCAAAACAATTTCTCCTCTGACCCAAGCGCCGAGTTTTTCCTCGATTTGATGAGCTAACGAAGTTACTTTTTTTCGCGGTATATTTGGAAATAGAACAAATAAATTTTTCTTTATCTTGTCTCTTTCTAATAGCAAGTAAAAGGTAAATATTGCCACTGTAATAAAAGACAAGAAAACACTAAAGACATTTAATAATACGTTTAAAATACTGGATAGTGCCGCTCCTAGTTTTGAAGATAATAAATTGGTAATATTTTCATTCGAAATTACTGAAATATTATTATTATTTAGACTATCTTGAAGAAGATCCATATAACCAGGCAGTTTACTTACAAATATTTGGATTTGTTCAATTAAGGGTGGTAAAACTGAAAAAAGTAATAGAGCCAAAAAACAGATTGATAACAGATAAGTTAGAGCGATAGCTAAAATTTTGTTAACCTTGTTTCTAGTAAGCCAATCAACTAACGGGGCAAACCCACTCATTAAAATATAGGCTACAAAAAGGGCGATTAATACCCCTCGCACCTTCCAGGCGACAAATAAAAGAACTAATATTCCAATAACGGTTAGAAATGACTTTATAGATATCTCAATTGTAGTCGTTTGTTTCATTATTTTTGCCTTCTGCCTTTATTCTATCTTTTTTGCTGGTGACAAATCAAGAAGCCACTCCCTCACTACCCTGCGAATTTCCCTCTTATAAGAAGGGTTTCCGATATCAAACCAGAAATCCGGCTGCACCTTTCGAAACCAGGTAACCTGACGTCTAATATAATTATGGGTCTCCCATTTTATTCTCTGCTTAACTTCAACTAGGGAAATTCTACCTTTAATAAGCATCGCTACTTGGCGATATCCAAGCGAAGTCATCGCCGGCAAATCCTCGCTGTAACCTTTGGCTAAAAGATTTTTTACTTCCTCAACGAAATCTTCCTTGAACCAATCCTCCACCCGCTTATCTACTTTATCGTAAAGGAACTCTCGGTCGGCAGTAAGACCGATTTGGAGAACATCGAAACTCACTTTAAACTTACCTTTCAGTTTTGAAATTGGCTCACCGGTTTGATAATAAACTTCTAACGCCCGGATAACGCGGCGGGGATTTTGTTTGTCAATTCTGCCGGCTGTTTCTGGATCCACTTCTTCCAATTTGGCAATAAGGGTTGGTAGTGGCTGACTTTCAAGATGCGCCCGTAAATTTTTATCCGGGGGGGCTTTGGGAATTTTCAAACCTTCTACTATAGCTTGGACATAAAGACCAGTACCGCCTACTAATATTGGCAATTTCCCCATTTTATGAATTTCATCAATTGCCTTGTACGCTAGCTGTTGATATTCCGCAACGGAGAATGTTTTATCTGGAGTAATCACATCATAAAGATGAATCGGTATTTCATTAACGACCCATTTGTTTCTTTCTTTTCTCACATCTAAAATCTTAGATCTTAGATCTATCTTTCCCGTCCCCACGTCCATCCCAGTATAAATTTGCCGCGAGTCAGCTGAAACAATTTCACCGTTAAATTTTTTGGCCAGTTCTATTCCAAGATTGGTTTTTCCCGTTCCGGTCGGCCCAACTAAACATAAAAGTTTTTTCATCGAAAGGAATGTATCACAAGGGGGGGGTTTTAGGAAAGTATTAAATCAACTACCAGGGTGGACCAACCAAAATCGCGGGCACCGTAGCCTTCGCCAGTGTAGGGATTGTAAAATTCACGAAAACCGCCGTTTTTCACTAGATCCACGCTTTTCTCAGTTATTTTATCCGCTTCTTTTTTAAAACCGTGGTGCCTCAACGCTTTAATCAAATACCAGTTCGTGTTAATCCAGGTTGGCCCCCGCCAAATAATTGGTTCTTTCGCAATAAGTACTGGTGCGGGAGAAAAGGAAATTTCATTTTTCGCGACTGTTGGTATCCCAAAAGGAAAGGCAAATTCGTCTTCATTTAGAAGGTGTTTCTTTACAAGATCTCTTGCGATGCTCTTAGGAATATCTAAAATTAGGGGAAATAATCCCTTAATTGTTTTAACTTTAGCGATATTTTTTTCTTTCCCATAAAGATCGTAAAAAATCTTATCCTTACGATCGTAACATTTTTTAATAAGTGTTTCTTTTGCTTTGGCCGCTAGGTAATGGAAGTGTCTTGCCTCTTCTTCTTCATCAATTTCATTAAGAAGTCGAGAAAGAATTTGAAGATTTTTAATATAAATCGAGTTTACTAAAACATCTTTAACATTAAAGTAATCTGCTTCAAACATCTTTTTTAAATTGTAGCTGCGAATCATATTACGGAAAGTCACTGCCCTACCAGCAAGAGCTGCCGTAATAGCAGAACCGTCTTTCACACCCAAAACTGGATCATAAGAAGGGGATTGATCCATACCGGATTCATACGGAGCAATTATCGAGATCAACCCCTCGCTGTCTGGATCTCGCTCACGGGCTAACCATTTGTAGTAAGCTGCGGTTTTTGGAAGCACCTCGTGAAGAAATTTATTATCTTGATCTTTCTTATAAATTGCTTCCACCGCTTGGGCTAGCAAGGGTGGTTGGATAAGTTGTGAGGTTTTAGGAGATAGGCTTGGTAGTGATTCGAGTGGCCGTAAAAGACCTTTTAATCCGAAAGGTCCCCGCTGCCAAAAAATCATATGCGGTATAAAACCATCTTCCCGTTGAATCTTTAAAAGGTTTGTTATTTCGTTTTTTGCTAGTTCAATATCAAAGTGAGATAAAACTATAGCGTGAAAGCAAGAATCCCAGAACCATTGATGCGGATAATTGTATCTTGAAGGACAAACATATTTATAATCAGTTGATGCCCAACGGGAGTAGCCAACTTTTAAGTTGCTGTAAAGCACTCTCTTGGCTTCAATAATTATTTCTTTATCGGCAGGCTTCATCAAGAAAAGTTTATCTCAAACCAAGCACGAAAGCAAAGGGTAGGTCACAAGAGTACCCAATTTATTGAAGCGAAAGCAAAATCAATTGGTTACGAGGTGTGATTAGGAGCGAAGCGACGCAGCTTTCGAGAGTACGCAAATTACTTGAGCGATTAGCGAAAGGATTTGGTTATGGAGAATGCTATAATTGGGTAATGGAAAAAACCCTTCCCACTGAAAAAAATTACTTCTATATTTCCCCGAATAAATTAAAAATTTGGTTGGAATGTCCCCGAAAATACTGGCATTACTACTTAAATGAGCCGACCCGTTATCAAGAACCGCCCCGGCCTTATTATACCTTTGGTACAGCGATTCATGACACTTTGAATTCTTTTTTTAGTCTCGTTCCTCAAATCCGAACACGCGAGAGGTTTTTTGATTTGTTAGAGCTTCATTGGAAAGCGGCGAAAAATCAGCAGGGCGGATTTAAAGATAACGCTGAAGAAAAGGATTACAAGGAGAGAGCGGTGGCAATGTTGGAAAACTTTTACAAAAAAGAAAATACGAATGCGGTTCCTTATAAACTCTCGCCGCAATCAACAAAATACATACCATTAACCGAAACGATTATGTTGGGTGGAAAAATAGACCGGGTAGATTTAGAGCCTGACGGCTCGCTTCATATTATTGACTACAAAACCGGCAAAGAAGACAGGGATGATCCTCATCAGTTATTGATTTATGCCCTTCTAGTACAAAGCTGGTTGAAGAAAGCTGTTTCCAAGCTTTCTTACTTACATTTAGAAAGCGGTAACTGGTCAACAAGCAACTCAACCAAAACAAAAGAAGAGGAAATACGAAAATTTGTTATCGAAACAGCCGGGGAAATTCCTAGAGAACCCTCAAAAGAATATTTCGTTTGTTCACTGGGGGTTGATTGTCCTCATTGTGACTACTTGCTCGAACTGGGAATCGAGCCAATTCTAGACTAAGCCACCACCTTATGAAATCCCCAGGCCACAAACTCCTGATTGACCCCAACACTTTTTAGCCTCAAATTTTAATATCTCTGATAGGACGATCGAACCTTTTAGGTAGGATTATGTTCAGTGAGACGTCGTGGGAGTTAGAGGAATTTGAAGGCAAAATTATATTGTACTCCGGTTTCCACTACTTCGACCAATGTACACCCGAAAGACTACTATCACCAAGCTTAGTTATACTACCGTTAGTCACATTAACTGTAACGACAGTACCATAAGTAGAGGCCCCAGAAGTATAGGAAATAAATTCCCCATCTTTTGAGATGCTTGCGGGGCTGTAGCTGTCAGCATTATCTTTTGATAAGTTTTTTATCTCCTTTGTACCTATATTTACTAAATTCAACCCGGAATAGCTATTGTAAATGTTACTTACCGAGAAGACAATATTTTTGCCGTCGGGTGTAAAAATTGGTTGGGACGCCACGCCATACTTATTAAAATTGGTCAGTTTTTGTAAACCTTTCCCATCTGCGTTGACTGTGTAAACATCTTCCACATCATCTTCCACCTTTTTTGCTTTGCCATAGCCCAAGAAAACTATCTTCGAGCCGTCTCTCGCTACTGAAATTTGCCTTACGTATATATTTTGCGATTTAGAATCAAAAACTAAGGATTTTTCATTAGTTAAAAGGTTGAATGAATATATACTTTCTTGCGCCCCGTAGAAGAATTTTGTACTGTTCGGGGACCAGTGGTAAACATTATTTGAACCAGCACACAGTCCTCCGTCAGTAATTAACTTTTTAGGGTTTGTACCATCCGAGTCCATAATAGAAATTCCACTACTTTCATAAATTATTTTTTTACCATCTGGAGACCAATTGTGGCATCTACCAGATGGGATTGGGGTTTGTTTTTTAGAGGCTATATCTATTATAACTCCAGAACTCGCCACTATTTTCTTGTTGTCTGGGGAAAAATCCCACGATAAATAGCTTACCTTTGGATCTTTATAAATGAATTCCTGAAGTATTTCTTTATTATTTCCGTCTTTATCTGCAATGAAAAGAGCTTCCCCCTTTTCATGGGAAGAAGAATCTTTCCAAGCTAAAAACGATAGCTTCATCGTTTCATCTTTGGTTACTGGACTGGCTGAAGATGTTGATGTTTTGGTAGTGTTTGGTGGTGAGGTCTCTGATTCTTTAGGTCTAGTAAAATACCAAAAAGTGATCGCTACTATTCCAACTAAAATCGCACCAATAATTATTCCCAACAAAACATTTTTCCAACTAAACTTTTTCCGAATTGCATCAGTTGGGGTTTGGACAACATTTGGTTGAGCAGAATCTTCCATACATTTTAATTATGAAGCGATTCAAGCTTGGTTGTCAATTAAAGGAAAATATTAGTTCAAATATAAGCACCAAAAGTTCTAACCCTTCACTTCCCTTCACTTCCCTTCGACTTCGCTCAGGATAAACTAAGCTCAGCGTAACCTCGCTCAGGACAAGCATCGTATACTAAACGACTCCCACTTTTTGTTTATTAATTAATTCATCAAGAATATGAAACCTTCGGTGTTTTTCAGTAGAAGAAATATCGTCAGGATAATTTTTTGCTGAAAAGGTGTTTGCCCTTTGGGAATACATACCAATAAAGGCAACTGAAAATCCTGCCTCTTTTGCCAGAGACACTGTATTTTCAAATTGCTTTTCTGTCTCGCCCGGAAACCCGACAATGATATCTGTTCCAATTTCTACTCCTTTAACCTTCTTTCTAATTTTCCCAACTAAACTTAGATAATCGTTGCGTGAATAAAATCTGTTCATTTTCTTTAAAACTCCATTGTCTCCTGACTGAACAGGCAAGTGAATGTAACGGTCGACGTTTGGATTCCTGGCAATCACACGGATTAGCTCATCGGAAAAATCCCAAGGGTTCGCCGAAAGGAACAAAACTTTTTCAAAACCTAAATTGGCAACTTCTTTAAGTAGATATGGGAAAATAGTAGAAATTCTTTTTCTTCCCATAGACATTTTTACCATCACCGGCAAAATCTTTTTTCCGTTTGGAAGTTTATATTTTCCTGAAATTAAATCGTCTTTAACAAAATCGGCCCCGTAAGAATTTACATTCTGTCCAAGAAGAGTAATTTTTTTGTATTCTCTTTCTTTTAAATCCTGGCACTCTTTAATGATCTCTTTCCAAGGTCTGGAAATTTCTCTACCCCGAGTAAATGGCACGACACAATATGCACAATAATTGTTGCAGCCGTTGGAAATAATCACCGAAGCTTCTGTCTTTGATCCTCTTTTTGGCGCTATATCAAAACCAAATCTCTCTGTCGGCAAAAATTCATTCACCAAGGGCAATCTTCTTTTTATCAGTCTTTCGAATTTTCCTGAAGGGTCTCGTTTCATCATACCGATAAGACAACCCGTCACAACAACTTTTAGTCTTGGATTTTTTTCTTTGAGGGAAGCAATTTTTTTCATCAACCCGTAGATTTTATCTTCGGCGTGTTGCCGAACCATGCAGGTATTTATAACTAGATAGTCGGATTTCTCTAAAGAGGAGCTTTTAGTAAAACCTTGACTTTCAAGGCTTCCAGTAATCCTTTCTGAATCAGCGTGGTTTTGTTGGCAACCGTAGGTAATAATAAAATATTTAAGCTCTCGCATTGCATCATTTCCTTGGAAGTCAGCGGGCGTGCTACGTTTTGCATGAAGTGCAAAAGGCAAGGTTCTGGGAAGGATTTGCTATAATTCTTTCAGCAAATTCTGACCAGGTCCTTATTTCCTAACCATCTTTTTAATACCTTTAGAAGCAATAAAACCAACGGTATTCATTGAAGGAAGCTGAATACTCTGACCAGTTTTTGGATTACGGCCTACTCTAGCTTTTCTTCCACGAACTATAAAAGTTCCAAACCCAGAAATTACTACCTTTTCACCTTTTTTCAAAGAACTAATCACATTGTCAAAAGTAGCATCAACTGCTTCTTTGGCTGCTTTTTTCGTAAGATGGGCCTCTTTGGCAACTTTTTCAACGATATTTGCTTTCAGCATTACTATCACCTCCCTTCACCCTCCAAAGCTTAGTGATAATTGCTCTCTTCATCAAATTAGCTTTGAGGGGTAAACCTTCTTTGGTTAATTTTACACATCGGGCAATAAAATTAAACAATCAATGGAGCCCTGCCTTGATGGCAGGCAGGATTTTATCTATTCGTTTAATCGATTTTGACTTTCCACTTTTATCTGTCTCGATCAAAACAGACCGAAAAACCCTCGGACCCGATTCCGCCCACTCAAATTTTACTGGATAAGGATCTTTCTGTTTTCTAATGATAATATCTGGTTCTACTCCTAAAACCGAGTTTAGAGCACCAGTCATACCAACATCAGTGACAAAGGCGCTACCTTGCGGTAAAATCTGAGCGTCAGCAGTCGGTACATGAGTATGAGTACCAAGCAAGGCCGTAATCTTACCGTCTAAAAACCATGCCATTGCTGCTTTTTCACTAGTAGCTTCAGCGTGAAAATCAAGCAAAATAACTTTTGGTTTTTCTTTTTCGATTTGATCAGCCAAAATAGCGCTAACCGTACGATAAGGTTCCTCAGTAGGTTCTTCAATCCATTGACGCCCAAGTAGATTTATTACTAATACTTTTATTTTCCCTATTTTTGTATAAGTAAATCCAAAACCAGGTGTGTCGGCGGGGTAATTTGCCGGCCTTAAAATTGTTGGGTCTTCGCTTAGTAAACTGCTAAACTCGTTGTTAAACCAGATGTGATTGCCGCTAGTCATAATATCTACGCCGGCTTCTCTAATTTCTTCAACTGTTTTTGCAGTTGCACCTTTACCATGAGCTAAATTTTCAATATTGGTAATCACCAAATCAATTTTTTCTTTTTTAATTAAATCTGGCAAAACCTCTTTCACTGCAGTTCGCCCCGGTTTTGCGACAATATCTCCAATAAATAGAATTTTCATTTGGCTACTGCCTCCGCTCTGGTTTCCCTAACCACAGTTACTTTTATTTGCCCCGGAAAGGTTACGCTTTTCTCAATTTTATCAGCAATATCATGAGCCAATTTAGTGGAAGTGGCATCATCAATTTGTTCAGGAATGACTATAACACGAACCTCTCTTCCCGCAGAAATCGCAAAAGATTTTTCGACGCCTTGAAAACTAGTAGCCACGTTTTCAATTTCTTTTAGCCGACGGACATAATCTTCAACCGCCTCGTGCCGAGCACCTGGCCTGCTACTTGAAATAGCATCGGCAATCCAAACAATTGTTGATTCAACACTTGAAAATGGTTTATCTTCATGGTGTTCTTCCACACATGCTAAAACTTTAGGATCAATATTGAATTTCCGTAAAAAATCGACTCCTACTTGAACGTGAGTTCCCTCTTGCTCGGGTGTAAATACTTTTCCAACGTCATGAAACAGACAACCTAAACGAACAATATTAGTATCCGCTCCAACTTCTCTAGCAATCGCAACACCGATTTTTGTCTCTTCTAAAGTATGGACCCAAAGATTTTGTCCGTAGGAAAAGCGCCATTTAAACCTTCCTAAAGTATCAATAATTTCTAGTGGTAGGTTATGAACTCCAATTTCGCTGACTAATTTTTCTCCTTCCCCTCTTCGGATTTTCTCAAATTCTTTTTGGACCTGTTCTACAATTTCTTCTATTCTCGTTGGTTGAATCCGTCCATCAACCATAAGGTGTTCAAGCGCCACTTTGGCAATTTCCCTTCTTTCTCCGTCAAAAGACGCTAGCCGGATAAGACCAGGCTCATCTAAATCAACATCTACCCCAGTGGCCGCTTCAAACGCTTTAATATTGCGGCCTTCTTTACCGATAATTCGCCCTTTCATATCTTCATCTGTTAGTTTAAGACTCGTGGTGGTATACTCGGCAACATAATTTGTCGCTCCATGACGCATTGCGTCAACCAAAATTTGTTTAGCTTTTTCATCTGCTTCTTTTTTTATTTGTTCTTCGAAATCTTTGATTTTGCGGGATAGTTCTTCCTTTAAATGAGTTTCGGTAGCTTCTAAAATTAGCTTTTTCGCCTCTTCTCGGGTAACCCCGGCTACTTTTTCTAGTTTTGCAACTAACTCATTGCGAGTTTTTTCGATTTCCACTTCTTTATTTGATATTGCTTCTTCTTTTTTCTCAAAAGAACTCAGTTTATTTTCGATGCTTTCTTCTCTAACCGTTAGTTTGGCCTCCAGAGAAAGTGTTTCGGTACGAACTTTGCGGGCCTCTTCTTCGGCCTCTTTTTTAATACGAAAAGCCTCATCTCTGGCTTCAAGAATTATTTCACGGGCTTTTGAATCAGGCGCTTTTACTTCTTGGGTAACACCTTTTTCGGGCTGAATTTTCTTTTTAAGAACGTTTTGGTATGTAAAGGCGGCTATAACTCCAACCACAAGAGAAATTGCAGCAATAAATATTGGATCCATATTTAATTTTCTTCCTTTCTAAAAACATATTTTAGATTTAATAGTTTCCTAGCTAATAAGAAAATTACTGTTATATCAATCTAATTTCTTATTAACCGCAGAGCTATTTTACTCTTTTTATAAATAAACTGTCAACAACTTTTTTTATCACTTCCCAAGAAAATCCTTTACGAGCTAGGAACTGACCCATTTTATTTCGAAATTTTTCTTGGTCTAATTTCAGGTAACTGGAAAATTTTTTACTAGCTGCTCTTATTGCTAAGTTTTCTTCGCTTGCTTCTTTGGATTCCTTTGTTTCTTTGGTTATCTCTTCGATAATTTCTTTGGTTATTCCTTTAGCTAGAAGTTCCCTCTTTATTAGCGAGGATGCCCTTGGTTTAAATCGTAGTCTTTGTTCTACCCACCAACTAGCAAAAGCTTTATCATCAATTTGTCCAATTTTTTGAATCTTTGTGATAACTTTATCGATTGAAACATTATAATGTGACTTTTCAGCTTCACTTTTAATCTCAGCTAATCTACCCTTATAGGCAAAGTAATCCCGTAATTCTTTTTCGCTTCTTGGACGAAATGACAAAAAACGTAGGGCTTTGTTGACTAGTCTTTCAATCTGATCTTTTTCGATAAATTCTTTGGCTTTTTGAGCGGATATTTCTTGCCCGATTTCTAATTTATTCTCAAATCGTAAGGCCACCGACAACCCGAAGGCGAATTTATCATCAATATAAATGTTTACCCTATCCGTTTTTTTCTTTTGAATTTGAATATCGGTTATTTTACTCACGAGGTTGATTATATCTCGTTAGAGAAACAAGCACGAGATGTAATCTCGAGATTATAGCACTGACTTTATGTCATAAGTTACTTTTTAAAAAGTATAAGGAACCAGTTAATGACTATGGTGGAAGGAAGTTTTATCGATATGAAAGACTTGGGCCGTTGAAAAGATTCCTACCTAGCGTTTTATTTTCTCTGGTAGATAAACCGTCCCGATTATCGGGACGGATGAATGCCAGCCCGGAGCAAAGCGTAGGAGAAAAGAAGCTCTTATTTATGGAAGAAACCGAGGGCTTTTAGCCCTCGGAGATTCATTTTATTTCGGGCAATTCACCTTCAGGTTCTTTTTCTTCATCAGATATTTTAGGAGTAACACCTTTGGCTGCAGCTTCCCTCGCCTTTTTTTCGATTTCGCTGGTAATTTTTGTATGTTCTATTAGATAGCTTTTAGCTGCTTCCCTACCTTGGGCAATATTTTGGCCGTTATAAGCAAACCAACCACCACTCTTTTTGATTACATTGGTTTCAATAGCCACGTCAAGAATCGATCCTTCTTTTGAAATACCTCTATCAAACATCATATCAAATTCAACTTGCCGGAAAGGGGGAGCGACTTTGTTTTTTACCACTTTAGCTTTTACTCGATTGCCGGTTACATCTGCTCCTTCGGTAATACTTTCAATGCGGCGGATATCAATGCGAACCGAAGAATAAAATTTCAAAGCCCGACCGCCTGGAGTAATTTCGGGATTGCCAAACATAATTCCCACTTTCTCTCGTAACTGATTTATGAAAATTGCAAGCGTCTTTGATTTGGAAATTGCCGCAGCCAGTTTTCTCATTGCTTGGCTCATAAGGCGGGCTTGAATACCAATAAAAGCATCGCCCATTTCTCCTTCAACCTCTGCCCGAGGGACTAGTGCCGCAACTGAATCGACAACTACTACATCCACTGCCCCGCTACGCACTAAAGTCTCAACTATTTCTAAAGCCTGCTCACCGGTATCTGGTTGGGAAACTAAAAGGTCTTTGATATTAACGCCAATGCTTTCAGCTCGTCCAGGATCAAGAGCATGCTCGGCATCAATAAAAGCGGCAGTTCCGCCTTTTTTCTGAGATTCAGCAATTACATGAAGGGCAAGAGTTGTTTTTCCACCGCCCTCTGGACCAAAAATTTCGACAATACGGCCACGCGGCAACCCACCAACACCCAAGGCAAGATCTAATCCTAAAGAACCTGTAGAAATTGTTTCGACATTCATTCGGGCGCCAGCTTCACCTAATTTCATGATACTTCCCTTACCAAACTGCTTTTCAATTTCATTCATCGCCGCGCGAATCGCGTCAAGTTTAGCGTCACTACTCATTTTTTCCTTCTTTTAGGCAGATAAAAATAGAAATAACGCTCCTAAAGTAGCACAACTATAGGAGAAAGACAAGAAGTAAATTGCTCATTTAATTTATAGTCTTAAATCATCTTAGCGATTACGGCTTCGGTTTTATTATTCTTTCATATTACCGGCTTGGGGTAACAGTCATAATAAATATTTTTTAATTGACAAAAAGATATTTAAAATAGAAAATATCTATATGGAAGAGCTACCCACCAAATTAAACGGTTCTCAAAATAATTCCAAAAAAATTAGTAAAAAAATATTAATTAGCTTAATAATTATAATTATTTTAATTGCTGTCGTAGGTTATTTTTTTGTGCATAAAAATGGTTCTTCTTCTCTAGAATCTGAGTCGAAAACGTCCAATCAAGTTACTAAAAAAGATTATTTAAATGTACTTTCGGATGATTTTAATCCTTCTAGGGCCGGCAAACCAAACCCGCAGATAAAACAAGAAAAACCCGCTTGTTGCAACCACCCCTACTACCACAGCGTTTGGCGAGCCTTTTCTAATGATGGCCTTAGTTGGCAAAAAGAGGGGAAACTTTTCATCGATCATGCTAGCGTACCTGATGTCTTAATAAAGGAAGACGGCAGCCAAATTATCTATTATGTTGATGGTTTGTACGACACTTTAATGTGCAAAATAGTTAAAGACGGGCAGCTTTCGGACGGAAATTGTATTATTTATAATTTTTCAGATGAAAAGGCCTGGGACCCCGAAGTGGTAAAAGTAGATAATTACTACCGCCTTTACTTTGTCTCTCCGCCAAAGCTGAATGGGCAGGATAACGAAATGGGATCAAAAATTAAAACCGCTGTTTCAAGAGATGGAATAACCTGGCTGGAAGAAGGGATTGCTTTGGATGGTTACGGTGTTATTGTAGATCCAACTGTTATTAAAACTACTTCGGAGTGGAAAATGATTTATGCATCAGAGGAGGAAGGTTTGGTATTGGCTAACAGTTCGGATGGAAAATCTTTCAAGGTTGAAGCTAGCGTCGATAAAATTAGTGTTGGCAAATCACCTCATTTAACTAAAATAGAAAATAAATATGCCGCTTATTACTGTAAACAAGGAATCAATGTTTCTTTGTCTGATGATTTAACTACTTGGTTAAGTGAAAGGATCGCCTTGGCAGGAGAGGGCAACAATGTTACGTGTGATCCAAGTGTGGAAAAGCAAAGTGACGGTAAGTTTATAATGTACTACAAAAAGCAAAGCGTTAAAAAATAGCTTTTTTCTTCAAAGCTATTTGCATATATTGCTTTAACCTAGTTATAATATAATTAATGTCCGCCGTTAATTGGGTAAAAACACATAAACTAGTTTCCTTACTAATTTTGGTTGTTGTCTTTTTATTGGGAAGGGAGTTACTTTCGAACACACTCGGCATAAACACTTTTTCCGAACGATCTTCATTTTCCTATCCTAAATCAACATCTACCAGCAGTTTTGGTAATAGTTCCAGCGATTCTTCAACTAGCCCCAGTGATGTTACCCCACCTAGCAGCAGCTCAACTAGCGGGGAACGGATGGTTATCAAAAATTCTAACCTCTCCCTACTCGTTAAAGATGTTAGAGCGCAGGCAGACAGTGCGCTATCTTATGCAAAGAGGGTAGGTGGTTATATGGTTTCTACTTCTTATACCCGCCCTGATGAATCACCGTTTGCTGAAATCACAGTCAGAGTTCCTACGGAAAAATTAGACGCCACGTTGAATTATTTTAGATCGCTTGCTTTAAAAGTTACCAGCGAGAACTTGGTAGGAACAGATGTTACGGAAACTTATACCGATATAAAGGCCAGAATTTCGACTTTAGAAAAAACAAAGTCGATACTTGAAGGAATCCTAACTAAAGCAATTGCAGTTTCTGATATTGTGAGTATTCAGGAAAAAATTCTTTACACCCAGGAACAAATCGATGCACTAAAGGGTCAAGAAAAAGCGATCGAACAAAATGCTGCTTTTACAAAAGTGACTGTTTATCTTTCAACTGATGAACTAGCCCTACCCTATACTCCTGATACGGCTTTTAGACCAACGGTAATAGTAAAGCAGGCGACTAGAAGCTTGCTTAATAGTTTAAGAATCGGTGGGGAGGCTTTGATTTGGATCGCGGTATATTCTATTATTTGGCTCCCTGTTTTAGTAATTTTCTTTGTCTACCGCCGTTGGAAACGAAGAAAAAACCTTTCTAGCTAAAAAGCGTTCTACTTTTCAAGAACTAAATCCTTCAATTCTCTTCTTGGTTTTATTTTTGGTTCTTCGTTTGGGTAACCAATCGGCAAAACGGCAATTGGTCTTAAGGAAATTGGAACATTAATTATTTTTCTAACTTCTTCTTCGTTAAATGCTCCTACCCAAACATTACCTAAACCTAGATTAGCTGCAGCAAGTTGCGCATAAGCGCACGCAATAGTAGCATCTTGTAGTGAATAAAGCTCTTCTCCACGTTCTCTGTATTTTTTTGAGGATTGGAGCTTATCCTGACAAAAGACTAAAACCACACTTGCTTCACTAATAAATTTTTGTTCGTTAGCCGCTTGGGCCAGCTTATTTTTCGAAACTTTATCTTTAATAATATAAATTTTATACGCTTGAAGATTTCCGGCTGATGGGGCGCTTATTGCCGCTTCTAAAATCTTTTCCAGCTTTTCTTCGCTAATAGGATGTTTATTATAAGCACGTGTGGAATGTCTATTTTTTATAAGTTTTCCAAATTCCATATCATTAACTCTACCAATTTTTTGGTCTGGAGGCAATTTGGTTTGATTAGATCCCTTTTCTTATTGAAATGGCGGCGAGAAAAATCATGGCAGCTGCAAAGGCGAGCAATACGTAAATATCAAAACTCACACTAGATAGGTCTTTTCCTTTTATCATAATATCCCGCAAAGCGTTATTTGCATATGTAAGAGGCATTGCGTATGAGAACCACTGTAAAACGGTTGGCATTGATTTTATTGGAAAAATCAATCCCGAAAGAAGTCCTTGCGGAACTAAAACTAAAGGCATAAATTGAACCACCTGTAACTCATTTTTCGCAAAAGCTGAAAGAAATATACCGAGATTTACAGATCCAACTACCAACAATAGCTCAATCAGAAACACAAACCAAATATTTCCCAGGAAATGGACATCTAAAACAAAGATTGTAAACAGTAAAACAATTACTGATTGAACAACAGCAAAAACAGAAAAGCCCAGGAAGTAACCGATAACAAGTTCAGCATTATTAACAGGAGAAGCAAAAATCCTCTCAAAAGTCCCCTGATTTCGCTCGCGCAAAAATGAAACCGAAGTTAAAAGAAAGACAAAAAAGAAAGCAAAAAAAGCAATGAAAACAGGCGCAAAATAATCAAGTGGATTAAATTTTTCACCTCCATAAAGAAAGTCAATTTTTATCTCTGCTGGCTTTTTACTAGCAAACAGATTTGTTAGATTTTGATTGATCAGTCCTAATACTTGTTGTGAAGCATTTGGATCGGATCCTTCTAGTGTTATATTTACATTTGGTACTTTACTATTTAAAACATCGTTACTAAAGTTTTTATCAAATAAAACGTAGGCATCTAACAAACCTTCTTCAAGATTATTTTTTGCTTTCACCAAATCTACTTTGTGCCATTTTAAATTTTCGGTATCTTTCAATGCTTCTTCGATTGCCGAAGAACCTTTTTGGGGACTAAGTGGGATAGTAACACCTTCATCTTGGTTAACAAAACCAACCTCGTAAGATGGGGTCGTTTTAAGCAAAGCGCCTAAGATGGAAAGCACAAGTAGTGGAACAATCACAATTAAGGCGACCGTCCGTCGGTCATGAATAAACTGCCGGATAATTCTTTTGGCAACGGCGAAAGCTCTTCTTATGCTCATCTGTTTTCCTCCAAAGAGAGAAATGCTTCTTCCAGGTTTTTGGTTTTTGTTTCTGCCAACATAGTTTCGATTTTTCCCTGGGCCAGTAACTTCCCTTCCCGCAAAAGTGCCAGCTCGCTGCAACGAGCCGCTTCTTCCATCACGTGAGTGGATAAAACGATGGTTACTCCCTGCTTATTAAGATTTCTAAAATAATTCCAAAATTCGATTCTTAAAGAAGGGTCAATCCCAACCGTTGGCTCATCGAGAAAAACCAATTGCGGTTTGTGAACTAAAGCAGTGGCAAGGGAAAGTCTTTGTTTCATCCCACCACTCAATGTTGCTACTTGCGAGCGTTCTTTACCCTCTAACTGAACCAAGGAAACTAGTTCCTCGATTCTTTTCTTCTTTTCTTTTGCGGAAAGACCATAAATTGTCGCAAAAAAATCTAGGTTTTCAGTAACAGTAAGATCTTGGTACAAAGCAGCACTTTGTGTCATATAACCGATTTTGGCTGCTCTTTCATTCCATGACAATGAGTCGCTAATAACCGCTACCCTACCGCTGTCAGGCTTTAAAATCCCTACCAAAATTCTAATTAAAGTTGTTTTTCCGGAACCGTTTGGACCAAGCAATCCAAAAGTAATTCCCTTTTTTACTTTGATATTGAAATCCACCAACGCATGAATATCTGGCGGAAACTTTTTAGTTAAACCTTCGACCTCAATGATGTTTTCCATTGTCTTTTGTAGGATAAATATTTTTTAAGGTAACATCGGCAAATTCAGACAGAAAGTTCTTTAATAGTCTTAGGTATTTTTTTTACTAGATCGCTAGCGTTATAGTAATAGGAAACCTTTTCTTTCAGACGATCCCCTGTCAAGCCATTAATAAAGGTTCCTGCGCAAGCTGCCAGGAAAGGATCATTCTTGCAAGAAAAGGCAGCAATTAATCCTGCTAAAACATCCCCAGTGCCACCTTTGGTCATACCGGCATTACCAGTCTTGTTTATTAATAGATTTTCTCCCTCGCTAACGTAATCTTCTACGCCTTTTAAAACTACGATACAGCTATATTTTTGCGCCATTTTAACCACAGTCTCTTTTTCCGCTTCGACACCAAAAAGATTTTTGAACTCTTCTTTATGAGGTGTAACCACGCAGTTTTTATCCAATAATTTTTTGTCCAAAACTGCTAAAGCATCCGCATCTAGTACGAATTTTTTATTGGGATACCTTTCAAGCAATCTATTGGTTAATTGTTTGGTTTCTTCGCTTACACCCAGTCCCGGCCCAATCAAAATACTGTCCACTTTTTCAGCAGTTGCTAAAGCTTCTTTTATTGGTACGGCAATAAAATCGCATAATTCACCCTTCATATTTTTAATTAATTCGTTGTTTTCCGGAATTGATGAAAAATACACTAGATCGACAATTTTGGAAGCAATTTTTGCAGCAAAAAATGGGGCACCGTGAAACTTTGCACTACCACCGATTATAAGCAATACACCGTTTTGACCTTTATGCGACTCTTTCGGTGGTTTATATAAATTTTTAACAATTTTACTGTCAATTTTTTCTTCAATCATTTGAAAATATTTTATCAATTAATGTACTGATTTAGTAGGTCACACATTTTTTAGGTTTAAATAATATTTTCTTTGTTTTTCTGGAAACCTTTCGATTGCGTAACGCAGCATAGTCCGCGGCATTTTATTAGCATACTCTTCTAAAAAATCTTCTTCAATTTTTTGCGAGCAGCGCTTTCCAACTTCCCTAAGCATCCACCCTATTGCTTTTTGGATCAAATCTTCTTTATCTTCCAAAAGATTTCTAGCAATTTCCAATGTTAATCCTGGCTCTCTTTTTTTAATAAAATGGAAGGTAGCCATAATTGCAATTCTTCTTTCCCAAAGAGATTTTGACTGGGTAAGCTTTTTTAAAATTGTCTTATCTTTGCCTTCTAAATAAGCGCCAATAACGTGTTCTGCAGAAAGATCCACTAAATCCCAATTGTTTATATATTTTGTATTTCTAAGATAAATTTCGTAAGCAGCTTTAGGATCGTTTTTGGATTGTTTAACCAGAATAAGAAGCGCTGCTAATCTAGCTTCATGAATTGGATTTTTTAGAAGACTTTCTGTTTCTTCAAAGGATATATCTGAATATTTGGCGGTTACTTTTCTGGTATCAGGAACAGCTATTCCCCAAAAAATATCGCCTTGTGCATATTCTCCAGGGCCGGTCTTAAAAAACCGTTGTAGTAGCCTTGCTTTCTCCGGATTAGCAAAACTTTTTAATTCTTTCAATAGATTTTCTTTTTCCGTCTTTTTAGATACCATATTCCAATTCTATCAGACCAGGACAATATTTCAGGTAATTTTCTTGAGGATTTATGAGTGGTCGGGGAGGGGAGAATCGAACTCCCAATACCGCACCCCCAGCGCGGTGTGTTACCATTATACTACTCCCCGCAGCCCAAATATTATATCTCTCCAGAGAAACAATCGCGAGATGTAATCTTGCGATTATAGCACGCGATGTAACTAAATGATTTTCGCTAATCGCTCGTAGAAAATTATTTCGCAATACGCGACGCGGATTATAATTTAGGTACTCTTGCATGCTGCGACCACTCCCTCTGACTTAATCGGCGTTCGTGGGCTAACTATTTTATATTTTATTCAGTAAATTTTATTTAGGGATGTTTAATGCTAAACTAGAATTAATGGAAACGGCAAACAAATTTCGCGATATAATCTGGAAGCTTTCACGGATGAGTCCCTTAGTTTGGGCTTTTATACTACTTTTTATTGCATTTATTTTAGTAAAAGTTGGTTGGGATTTTGCGAAAAAATTAGCCGTATTACCAACCGTAATTGCCTTCTTTCTTTTTTACCAAGCTATCTTCCGCGGGAAGATGTATTGAGGTTCTACCGAAACCCACCGAAGCAAAATTTTTTTCTCCTCTAATATACAGTAGGCTTTACCTCTTTGCGAAGGTGGGTTGACCCTTGACTGTTTACATACGCCCACATTTTCTGTTAGGCTATACGCGGCTTTGGCAGCACAATGGCGAAGGAAATTCGTTGAAGGAGGGAGTTTTGAAACGAACTTTCCTGTTGGTGCCTATAGCAATCGTGCTGCTCGCCAGTGCGGTTTGTCTTTCTGGCCCCAACAAAGAAGTTACGCCAAACCACACCATCACCTCAACGGATGTGGTGAAAGATCAAGGTGAGATAAACAGATTACTCGCTGGTGTGGAAAGCTTACAACGAAAGGGGGGATCAACACCTACACCAACCCCGCTGCTGTCAAGCCCAACTCCCGATCCAGAACCTACAATGGTAGCTGCTTCGGTCGAAAACACCGTCCCAAGTATCGCTTCAAGTGAAGTGGCTGCTCAAACAGTCGAGGGCGTGTTGCTTACCTTCTTCGATTGTGATAGTGGCCGCTATTGCGGACGAACAGCTTCGGGAGAACCTATACGGGAAGGAGGTGCTGCATGTGATCCCGATTATTGGCCGTTCGGTACACGGATGACTATAATCGAGGATCCAAACAAACTAGTCTGGACCTGCATAGATACAGGAAGTCTGGTAGTCGGCCCACGTCACTGGGACGTTTGGTTCTACAAGTGGGCTGATGGGGATGAGTACTTGGATCTGGTCGGTACCACTGTCACCATCCAAATACTTCCCTAGCCAGATGCCCATAGTGAATTTTCTTCGCCGAGCCGGCCCCGAGGAAGCGAAAGCTGAATCGGGGCCACACTAATCTTTTTATCGTTTTGGAGATTGTTTTTTCTTGCGGGCTTTTCCGGCGTGACCGAATTTGCGTCGCTCTTTCATTCGAGGATCACGCATCAGTAGTTTCCTTTTCGAAAGTATTTCCCGAAACGAGTCTTCAGAAGACGCTAAAGCTCTAGAAATTCCGTGGACTACTGCTTTAATTTGGGCATTAGTTCCCCCACCAGTTAATTTAATTGTTCCGGAAAACTGACCAACTCGATTAACTACTCTAAATGGTTCTTCATATATTCTTTTGGCTTTTTCCCCGGGAAAATATTCGTCGATAGGCTTTTCATTAACTAAAAGCGTTCCTTTGTCTTTTTTTAGCCAAACTCTAGCTGAGGCAGTTTTTCTTCTGCCGGTACCAATTAATACGTCCTTCAATGAGATTTTTTTATCTGATACTTGGTTTGAATCTGTTTTCTTTTTTCTCGGCATAAAATTAACCTTTGAGTTCCGTTATTTTTTGGGCTTCATGGGGATGTTCTCCCCCAGAATATATAAAAAACTTTTTAATCATTGCTTTACCAAGTTTGTTTTTTGGAAGCATTCCTGCAACTGAATGATAAATCAACCTCCCCGGTTTTTTTTCTCTTACTGATCTCAATGATTCCACTTTTAAACCCCCAGGGTAACCAGAATACTGGTAGTATTTCTTTTGTTCTTCTTTTTTCCCTGTTACGACTACTTTTGACGCATTAATAACAATTACGTAATCTCCGTTATCCAAATTAGGTTGCCAAGTAGTTTTATTCTTTCCCATTAAAATTACTGCGATTTTAGTTGCCAACCTACCAAGTATTTTACTTTCGGCGTTAATTAAAAACCATTCCTTTTCGGTTGGTACCCTAACCTTTTTTTTAGTGATACTCTTTTCTTTGACTTTATTTTTCGCCATTTCTATTTTTTAACTCCTTTTTCTTTATCAACCTCAATTTTATTCCTAGAGTGGGGTTTAAGTTTTTTTGCTTTTGGTTTAATTTCTTTTTTGTTTTTGGCTTCTTCAATTTTTATAGTTTTTGGTTTCTTACCATCAATTTTCTTTTTTACTGCTACCTCAGAGATCTTTTCAACAAATTCTAAGATTGCCATTTTTGCACGATCCCCTGCTCGTGGAGCAATTTTTACTATCCTGGTATACCCACCTTTTCTTTCCTTAAAAATCGGCCCGATTAAATCAAGCATCTTTCTAACTGAATTATCGCCACTGATATTAGAAATTAAATACCGGCGATTTATCAAAGTATCTTCTTTAGATCTTGTTATTAACTTCTCAATAAAGGGCTGGGCTGTTTTAGCACGAGCGAGGGTGGTTACTATCCTTTCATGTAGAATTAAACTATTGGCAAGATTTCTTATTAGGGAAGTTCTCTGCTTTGTAGTTCTAGATAGTTTCTTGTGGGAAACACGATGAACCATATTTCAAATAAGCCCTTTCTCCTTTAATTTCTCTTCAATATCACTAATAGATTTTGCACCCATGTTTTTTAGTCGTACTAATTCTTCTTTAGGTGTCTCAAGTAATTTTGCTACTGTATCAATTTCGGCATTACGTAAAGCATTGGTAATTCTAGTTGAGAGTTCAAGCTCTTCCACCGAAGCACTCTTTTCAATTTTTGGAGCTGGTTTAGCTTCTTTCTCTTTAATTGCCTTTTTGCGTTGCTCAACTAAAATATTAAAATAATCTTGAAGAATTTTTGAAGCTTGTTTCACCGCTTCCGAAGCATTTACTGTACCATCAGTGTTTACAAAAAGCGTCAGTTTATCAAAGTTGGTCATTTGACCTACCCGGGTAGGTTCCACTTTATAATTAACTTTAGTTACCGGTGAAAAATTTGCATCTAAAGGAATTGTACCAATACCTAAAGCGCGTCTTGATTCAACTGGCAAATACCCAACTCCTTTTTCCGCGGTTAAATCCATTTCAAGTTTAGTTTTTGAGTCTGACAAAGAAGCAATATGCAAATTGGGATTTGTTATACTAACACCAGCTGGAGTCTTTAAATCTTTTGCTGTTACTTCACCCGGGCCTTTGGCTTCAATTTCTAATTTAGCTGGTTTTTCTCCTTCTATTTTTAGACGTACCTGCTTTAAATTTAGAAGGATTTCAACCACATCTTCTTTAACCCCTTTGATAGTACTATAATCGTGTTTTATCCCATTAATTTTAACTTGGGTAATTGCTGCACCTCCCAATGAGGATAAAAGCACTCTCCGAAGTGCATTACCCAATGTTAAACCATAACCTCGGGGAAGCGGTTCAACAATAATAATACCTTCCTCACCACTTCCAGATAAGCTTACTTTTACTAAATCAAGCATAAAACCTCCTTAAATAAAATAAACATATAATTTTAACGAGAATAATACTCAACAATTAACTGCATCTCAGCTAAAGACTCTAATTCTTCACTGCTTGGCATACCAAAAACCTTACCCACCAACCCTTCCCGCTTTAACCAGTCAGGAATTATATCACCCTTAAGTTTAAGTGCTTCCGCTATCATTGGCATTTTTTGCGCGTTGTTTGATAAGGAAATTATTTCCCCTATCTCTACATTAAATGACGGTATGTCGACTTTTTTATTATCTACCAGAACATGGCCGTGGTTAGTAAGTTGGCGAGCAGCCGCTCGAGAAGGTGCAAATCCAAGCCGATAAACCACATTATCAAGTCTTGTTTCTAACAACTGCATTAAAGCTACTCCAGTATTGCCTTTTTCTTTCGCGGCATTCTCAAAATATCTTTTAAACTGGCGCTCAAGTACTCCATACGTTCTTTTTACTTTTTGTTTTTCCCGTAACTGTAATCCAAAACTAGAGGTTTTTCTATATGTAGATCTTTGGCCGTGTTGCCCTGGTGGAACCGCTCCTTTTCTTTCGATTGGATGTTTAGGAGACATACTTCTTTTTCCTTTAAGAAAAAGGTTTGCTCCTTCCCTACGGTCTAATTTAAATTTTGGTCCGGTATATCTAGCCATAAAATCTAGTTCCTAGTCTGCTAGCCATTAGCCACTATAACTAATAGCTAGTGGCTAATTTCCTAGTGGTTATCTAAATTCTCCTTCGCTTCCTCGGTCTTGGGCCATTGTGAGCGATAGGGGTTATATCAGCGATTAGTTTTAATCTTAAACCGCTATTTCGTAACGCTTTAATTGCTGCATCTCTTCCTGAACCCGGTCCTTTAACATAAACTTCAACATCATGTACTCCGACAGCAACTATTTTTTTAGCAACCGCTTCAACTGCGGTCGAAGCCGCATATGGTGTAGATTTTCTGGCTCCTTTAAATCCCATTGCACCACTACTGGCCCAAGCAATAGTATCCCCTTTCGCATCAGTTGCAGTAATTAGGGTATTGTTGAACGTTGCACTTATGAAAATTTTACCAATCGAAATATCTTTAGTACTTTGTTTTTTTGTTTTTAACATAGGTTTTAATTACTTTTTTTCCTCTGTAGCTTTTACTTGCCGTGCTTTAAATTCCTTTTTAATTGCTCCTACTGTTTGGCGTTTTCCCCTTTTTGTTCTAGCATTACTTCTGGTACGCTGACCATGTGCCGGCAAATTTTTTTTATGGCGAAGGCCTCGATAAGCTCCGATTTCTTCTAATCTTTTTATATTTTGGCTTATTGATCTTCTTAATTCACCTTCGATTGGGTATTTTTCTACTTCTTTTTGTAATTTAGAAATCTCTTCTTCAGAAAGATCTTTAACTCTTTTATCAATTGATATCCCGGCTTCTTCAATAATTTTTTCCGCCAAAGAATGCCCTATCCCAAAGATAATTGGTAGAGAGTATAGTAATTTTCGGTTTTCAGACAGTTCAACTCCAGAAATTCTCGCCATAAATTTTTTATCCTTGTCGTTGTTTGTGCCTTGGATTTTGGCAAATCACAAATAAGCGCCCAGAACGCTTTACAATTTGACACTTTGTACATCTTTTTTTAATCGACGCTTGTACTTTCATTTTAAAATCTAGCTTCTTTCCCGATATATTATTCTGCCTTTGGTTAAATCGTAAGGAGATATTTTTACTTTTACTTTATCCCCAGGCAAAATTTTTACATAATGCATTCTCATTTTCCCAGAAAGATGGCAGAGCAGTTCTTTGCCCTTTAGTTCAGGTATTTGTCCTGACTCTACTTCAACCTTAAACATAGTATTAGGTAAATTTTCAGTCACTTTGCCATAAATTTCAAAAAATTCTTCTTCCATAAGATTTTTTTGTATCCACTAAATATTTTAAAACCGAATTTCTTAAAGTCTCTTTCAAACAATTTTTCGCGCAGTAGATTTTACCATTAATTATTCTCATGCGTCAACACTAAAGGCCCGTTTTTAGTTGCTACTACACTTTGTTCAAATAATCCTGACGGTAAATTGTCCGCTGTTGCTACTGACCACCCATCTGGTAAAAATATTATTTTGGGTTTTCCGAAATTATAAATAACCTCAATAGCCAACGCCATACCTTCCGCAATAACTTCACCCGTTCCTTTTTTTCCTATTCCGGGAATCAGGGGATCTTCGTGAAGATTTTTGCCTATTCCATGCCCCGCAAATTCTCTAACGACTGAATAGCCTTCTCTTTCAATATTTGATTGTATCGTGCTACTTATATCGCCAATCCTATTACCGATTTTTACTTTTTTTATAGCCTGTTCTAAACTATTTTCCCCTGTTAATAAAAAGCTTTCTTTTTCTTTCCCAATTTTTCCTACTGGAAATGTCCAAGCTGTATCGGCGTGAAAGCCTTCGTAATAAACTCCAAGATCAACTCCAATAATATCTCCTTCATTCAAAACGCTGTATCCTGGTATTCCGTGAACGACTAGCTCATTTGGTGTCAAGCAAGTAGTGTGTCTATAACCAGAAACTTTTTTAAATGAGCTTTCAGCTCCTAATTTTCTAATCGTATCATCTGCAATTTTATCCAAATCACTTGTTTTTACGCCTTTTTTAATGTGCTCTGCAACTTCTTTCATCGCGGCTGCGGCAATTTGACCAGCTCTAGCCATGATTTTGATTTCTTTTTCATTTTTCAAGTAAATCATCGATTCTTTTTCTCACTTCTTCTACTGGAGGAGTATTGTCAATCTCAAAAATCCTAACATTTTTCTCTTTAAAAAATTGAAGTACCGGTAGGGTTTCTTTTTTATATAAGTCTAAACGGGTCTTTATTGTTTCTTCTGTGTCATCATAGCGTTTTCGCAATAATAATCTTTCAATAGCAATATTTTCAGGAAGTGTTACATAAAAAATAGTATCGATTTTAATTGGTAAATCCTCTGCTTGGCCAAGATTTCTAGGGTATCCATCAAGTACTACTCCTTGGGATAAATCAAATTTCTTTAGATATTCATTTATAGCTGGTATAGATATTTCGTTAGGAATTATTATCCCTTTTTTCATTAATTGTCTGATCTTATCTCCACGAGAAGAATTTTCCTCCTCTAATTCCCGAAATAAATCGCCGGTATAAACATAGGTTACACCTAGTTTTTGGGCGATATATTTGGCATGAGTACTTTTACCTGATCCTTGAGCCCCGAACACTAAAATATTCATATAATTTTAACGCAAAAATCCTTCGTAACTTCGCATTATTAGTTGGCTTTCAAGCTGTTTGGCTGTTTCAAGTATTACTGAAACTACAATTAGAAGCCCGGTTCCCCCAATTGCTAATATACTAAGATTAGTAGCCCTAGTCATTATAAACGGTAAAACAGCGATTAATCCTAGAAATACCCCGCCTATCAATGTAATACGGTTAATAATGTAAGAAAGATATTCTTTAGTTGAATAACCTGGGCGAACACCGGGAATAAATCCTCCATATTTGCGAAGATCGTCAGCAATTTTGCTGGGTTGAAAAGTTACTGCTGTGTAAAAATAGGTAAAGGCCAGTACTAAGACAAAATAAATCCCGCTGTAAACCAGAGTATTTTTATCAAAAAGGTCCCGTACTTGAATAGCAAAATTTCTAATTGTTTCATTTGCAGCGGTCGCGAAAAAGGTAGCTAACATACTTGGAAGCAAAATAATTGATATCGCAAAAATAATCGGGATAACTCCTGCTTGGTTAATTCTTATCGGCAGATGAGTAGTACCTCCGCCATAAGATCTATCTCCTCTTACCCTTCGGGCATATTGGACCAGAACCCGACGATGAGCCTCATTTATTATTACTACGGCCGCAATTACTGCCAAGCCAATTACTAAAGCTAAAACGATTGTTAAAGCGTTTTCCGGAGAAATAATCATTTTTCCCTGTATCAGGGTTATCGGTAATCTTCCTAAAATTCCGGCTAAGATTAATATCGAAATACCATTACCCATGCCATATTCCGTTATTAATTCGCCAAACCACATAAGAACCATTGTCCCGGCGGTCATAGCAACCAATATAGTAATAAGTTCAACTTGGGAAAGATTAGTAAGAATACCACCCGAGCGGCGGAATAAAATTACAACACCCCACGATTGAATAAATGCTAAAGGAACCGTTAAATAGCGGGTATATTGATTAATTTTTTGCCGGCCATACTCTCCTTCCTTTTGGAGTTCTTCCAGAGCCGGAACTGCATTAGTTAAAAGCTGCATAATAATCGAGGCATTAATATAAGGGTTTAAACCAAGAGTCATAATTGAAAAATTAAAAAGAGTACCACCGGAAAAAAGATCCAACAGTTGGAAAATCTGACTAGTAGAAAATAAGCTTCTTAGAGAAGCAACATCTACTCCTGGAAGTGGAATATGGGCAATAATTCTAAAAACTACAATTATAAAAATCGTAAAAAGAATTTTTCTTCGAAGATCGGGTGAATTCCAAATATTAGTTAGGGTTTTCATTAGTTACTTTGCCTCCCGCTTTAATAATTAATTCTTTTGCTTTTTTGCTCGCTGGAAGTTCCAACTGCAAAGCTTTTTGTAATTTTCCAGTTGCTACAATTTTTATTTTAATCATTTTTTTACTCTTGTTTATTAAACCTACCTCTCGTAAACTTTTTTCGTTAACGATACTTTTTTCCGGTAATTTATTTAGTTGTTGTGTTGAAATTGTAACTGCTGTTATCCTCGGTTGGTTACCAATTCCTCTTTGTTGCGGTAACCGAAGATATATTGGTAATTGCCCACCTTCAAAACCAGCTTTCACTTTCTCCCGTTTTTTTTGACCGCTAGCTCCTCTCCCTGAAGTTTTACCTTTACCTGAAGATTCACCTCGGCCGACCCTTTTTTTACTTTTAAATTTAATTTTCTTTAAACTATGTAAATCCATATATAATTAGATTCTTTAAGGGACTTTCTTTTTATTTTCCTTTCTAGCTTTAGGACTTTTTGATTGTTTTTTAGCCGGCTTTTTCTTTTCCACTAATTCTTTTTCTTCTTTTGAAATTTTTACTACATTTGTATCTGTTTCTTTGGTTTTTGCTATGCGTAGTTTTTCAAATTCTGTTAATTTTTTTAATGCTTCTAACGTAGCGTAGACATTCGAGGCTTGATTACTAGTTCCTAATACCTTTGACAGAATATCCCGAATACCAGCTGCTTCGACAACTGCCCTCACTGCTCCTCCAGCTATTACTCCGGTCCCTTTTGAAGCTGGTTTCAGAAGCACTTTAGCCGCACCTCTTTTTAAAAAAATCTCATGAGGGATAGTTGTTTCTACTATTGGTACGGAAATTAAATGTTTTTTCGCATAACTGGATCCTTTTTTAATTGCATCTTTAACTCCTGGCGCTTTGCCTAATCCAACTCCAACTTTGCCTTGCTTATTTCCAACTACAACTAATACTGAAAAACCGATTTTATTTCCGCCCTTGGTTTTTTTTGATACGCGATTTACTTGGACAATTTTTTCTTCGAATTGTTCTCGGATATATTCTTCTGCCATAAAAACTCCTAAAACTTCAACCCGGATTCCCTTGCTCCTTCGGCAAGCCTTTTTATTCGACCGTGGTAAAGAAAACCAGCTCGATCAAAAATTACTTTTTTAAAACCTTTTTTAGTTGCTTCTTCCCCAATTTTTTTACCGACTAAATAAGCTTTTTCGGTTTTATTTTTTATATCTTTCAATTTAATATCTGCCTCACTTACAGATAATAAGACTTTATTACCCGTATCATCTACTAAAGTTGCGTAAGTATGCTTATTAGAACGATAAACATTTAAACGGGGGGTTTTTACTGTACCGATTATTTTTTTGCGAATAGAATCTTTTCGTTTTTTTCTTCTTTCTAAATCCATTCTAACCTCCTAATCCTGGGCCAGTTTTCGCCGCTTTACCCGGTTTTAATTTAACGATTTCTCCCTGATAACGAATGCCTTTACCTTTATACGGTTCGGGTGGTCGTACATTTCTTATTTTCGCTGCGGTATTACCTACCAATTCTTTACTTATACCGGAAATTGTTATTTTATTTTCGACTACACTAAACTTAATACCTTCAGGGGTTTCTATTTCCACCGGATGTGAAAAACCAACCGCTAAAACAAGCTTTTCACCAACTATATTTGCCCTAAACCCTATTCCTGATAGTTCAAGGGTTTTTTTGTAACCATTTGTTACTCCCTCTATCATATTATAAATTAAATTACGAACTAATCCATGTAAAGATTTCGTTTCTTTATTTATATATTTTGGAGTAACTAATAAACTACCTTCGTTTCTCTCTACTTTTATATTATTAGGTAATTTATATGAAAGTTCTCCAAGCGGTCCTTTAATTAATATATTATGGTTTATTTCCACTTGGACATTTTCCGGTACATTAATAGGTTTTCGACCAATTTTGCTCATAAAATTTCTACCAAACCTTTAATAATAACTCTCCACCCGATTTTGTCTTTTTAGCTTCTGAGCCACTCATAATACCTCTTGGAGTAGAAATTATAATTTGTCCTTTACCTCCTAAAACCTTGGGAATTTCATTAGCCGCTTTATAAATCCGTAAAGAAGGTTTTGAAATTCTTTCAATACCTAATAAGGCTGGTTTATTATCTACATAACGCAAGGTTATTTCCAATTTATTATTCTTATTATTTACTTTTACTTCACTTAGGTAACCTAGTTTATTTATCTTTTCCGCTACTATCTTTTTTACGCTGGAATAAGGAGCGTAGACGATTTGTTTTTTAGCTAAGTACCCGTTTCTAATTATTGTTATCATATCCGCAATTGGATCCATAATTCCTCCTACCAACTAGCTTTCAGCAATCCTGGTATTTCACCTTTATGAGCCAGATTGCGAAAGCAGATTCTACAAATACCGAATTTGCGCATATAAGCACGCGGACGTCCACATAACAAGCAGCGATTTTTCTGGCGTACTTGATATTTTGGTTCTCTTTTTGATTTAATAATTTGTGACTTCTTTGCCATATTACTCCAAGATATTTATTTTCTATCTAATCAGCTTTTTCTCTCTGAAAAGGCATCCCTAATTCTGAAAGGAGCAGTTTTGCCTCCTCGTCATTTTTTGCATTAGTTTGTATAGTAACTTCTAATCCTATTGGCTTTTCAGTCCGAGCATACTCAATTTCTGGAAAAATAGTAATTTCCCGAAATGCGATTGTATAATTACCTCTACCATCTAAGGATTTGGTAGAAGCACCACGGAAATCTCTTAGTCTTGGCAATACAATTCTTACTACTTTTTCAAAAAAATCATACATCCTATTCCCTCTTAAAGTCACCTTGGCGCCTACGGGTTGGCCTTTTTGCAGTTTAAAGGCGGCAATTGCCTTTTTGGCCTTTGTGATAATTGGTTTTTGTCCGGTTATTTTTGCTATACTATTTTCTATTCGCTCTCTTGTTTTTTCGTCTGGAGAAATCTTACCATAACTAGTATTTAGTACGATTTTTTCCAATTTTGGCACTTCAAAAATATTCTTTTTACCTAAAGCGCTTTTTAACTTTGCTTTAATTTCATTTCTATAGTTCGTTTTTAAATTTGTTGTTTGCATTTTTTGCATATCCTCACTTTTTTCCCTTCTTTCACCAATAAACCAATTTTTGTACTTAGATTGCACTTTGGGCAAACTAAACTTATATTAGATACTTGTAACGGTTTAGTAATTTCAATAATACCGCCTGGGGCTCTACCGGATTTTTTAGCGTGCTTTTTGTAAATATTTATCCCGGTAATTAGAGCTTGGTTTCTTTTAGAAAATATTTTTTCTACCTTACCTTTTTTCCCCTTGTCTTTTCCTTTTAAAACCGCTACTTCATCACCAATTTTAATTTTCATTTAATATACCTCTAAAGCTAGTGAAGCTATTTTTACAAAACCGCGTTCACGGATTTCTCGGGCAATCGGCCCAAAAATTCTTGTGCCTTTCGGATTACCCTGATTATCAATAACAACTGCCGCATTTTCGTCAAATCTTATATAGGAACCGTCTGTTCTTTTCCTTTCTTTTTTTGTCCGGACAATAACAGCTCGAGTTATTTCTGATTCCTTTATTCCTCCTTGCGGATCGGCCTTTTTAACTACACCTGTTATAACATCCCCAAGATATGCGAATCTTTGTTTACTTCTACCGGGAATACCAATCACCATTAGCTTTTTAGCCCCAGAGTTATCGGCAATATTTAATATACTTCTATTCTGTAGCATCTTTTATTACCTCAATAATCTCAAAATGTTTATCTTTGGAAATTGGTCGGCTAGATTTTATTCGAACAAAATTACCAATCTTTACCCCAATGGTATCATTTACTTTTTGCTTCTTTTTTATTTTGATTCTTTTTTTATAAAGTGGGTGGATTTTTAATCTTTCCACCTCTACGACAGCTGTATTTTTCATTTTTGTACCAACCACTCTGCCAATAAATTCCATTTTAGACTTTTAACTCCTTTGCTCTAATAGCCGTTTTTATTCTGGCAATTTCTTTACGAATTTTACTTATTGTGTGTACGTTTTTTGATTTCCTTTGTTTTATTTCTATTCTAGCCTCCAAAGTAGCACTTTCTTTTTCTTTTAAGATTTTCAAAAGTTCTTTTAATTCTTTTTGATGGTAATTTATTTTGCTTTTTGTCATTACTATTTAGGCTGTTTCTAACATTTCTAATCTAACATCAATTGGTAATTTGGCGGATGCTCTTTTTAGAGCTTCTTCTGCAATACTTCTATCGACTCCGCCCATTTCGAAAAGTATCAACCCAGGTTTTACCACTGCCACATAATGATCGACCGCTCCTTTACCCGAACCCATTCTTGTTTCAGCTGGTTTTTTACTGACTGGTTTATCTGGAAAAATTCGTACCCAAATACGACCGCTCCGCTTGGTATAGTGGCTCATCACTCTTCTAGCTGCTTCTATCTGCCGAGCAGTAACCCAACCGGAACTAATTGCTTTTAGTGCAACCTCGCCAAATTCAATATTACACCCTTTTGAAGCAACTCCAGTTCTTCTTCCTCGAAATGCTTTTCTAAATTTAACTCGTTTTGGTTGCAACATATTTATTCTCCCTTTTCTTCTTTCTTATGAATCCATACTTTAACCCCAACAACGCCTGCCGTTGCTGTTTTAGCGTCTACTTTAGCAAAATCAATATTTGCTCGCAACGTAGAAGTTGGAATACTACCGCGTACTTCTTTCTCCCTCCTAGCAATTTCCGATCCACCGATTCTGCCAGAACAAAGTATTTTAACCCCGATTGCTCCTGCTGACATAACCCTATCTACTGTTTGAAATATTACTCTTTTAGTCGGCATCCGTTTCTCAATTTGATCGGCAAGGTTTCTAGCTACCAGGTAGGCGTCTAAATCTGGACGCTTTATTTCTTCGACATTTAAAGATATTTTTTGACCAATTTCCTCTTCAATCTTTTTCCTTAATTCTTCCACCCCAGTTCCCCCTCGACCAATAACCATACCAGGACGGGATACCTGCATAGTTATATTTATTTTACTGGTTGGCCGCTCAATCATAACTTGGCTAATTCCTGCCGGCTTCACTATTCTCATAACCAATTTGCGGATTTTAACATCTTCAAGTAGTAGGTCTTTATATTTTTTGTTTGTCGCAAACCAACGAGAAAGCCACCCTTTAGTAAGGGACAACCTGACTACTTTTGGATTTACTTTTTGTCCCATTTATTAGCTTTCCTCCAAAATTACTTTTATTGAGGCAGTTCTCTTCAAAATTGGTTTAGCGGCACCTTTAGACCCTGCGCGCCACCTTTTTTGTGTTGGACCCGCATCTACTAAAATTTCTTTAATTTTTAATTTTTCCGGCTCTATTTTGTTATTATTTTTAGCATTAGCAATTGCCGACTTTAATACTTTTACCAACGGCACTGCTGCTTTCTTCGGAGAAAATCTCAACGAATCTAGAACCGTTAATGCTTTTTGCCCTGTAATCTTTTTAGTAAACGGCCTTATTTTTTTCGGCGACATCTTAATTTTTTTTCCTATTGCAATTACTTCAGTCATAACTATATCCTAATAAAAAATCTTAGGTCGATGTTAATATTCGCTTGGCAACTGAGCCATGTCCCGTAAACCTGCGGGTTGGAGCAAATTCTCCCAAACGATGTCCAACCATTGCTTCGGTAATAAAAACCGGAATAAAAGTTTTTCCATTATGAATAGAAATTGTTGCCCCAACCATTTCCGGTGATATTTGACTACCCCGCGCCCAAGTTTTTATTGGGGAGCGCTCCATTTTATCTTTAGCAGATAATACTTTCTTTATTAATTTTTGACTAACGTACGGTCCTTTTTTTCTTGAGCGGGCCATAATAATTATTTCCTTCTTTCAATAATAAGCCTTCTTGATGCCCTCTTCCGTCTGGTCTTTTTTCCAAGTGTTTTCTTTCCGGTTGGGCTCTTCGGTGAACTCATGCCAATACCACTCCTACCCTCACCACCACCATGAGGATGGTCTCTAGGGCTCATCGCAACACCACGAACGGTAGGTCTTATTCCCAAGTGTCTGGTTCTACCCGCCTTCCCTAAAGTTCTATTTTTCCAATCAATATTGCTTACCTGACCAATACTAGCCAAAGAATTAAGAGCTACCTTCCGTAGTTCGCCGGATGGCATACGTAAATGAGCATATTTATCCTCTTTACCTGCCAAAATTGCTACCGAACCAGCGCTTCTAGCTATTTGGCTTCCTCTTCCCGGAATAAGTTCCACGTTATGTACTCCAATTCCAATCGGAATATTTTTTAAAGGCATGCAGTTTCCGGGTTTTACGTCTACTTTTTCTCCGGAAACTACTTTATCCCCAATCTTTAATCCTTCTGGAGCTAAAATATAACGCTTTTCCCCATCAATATAATTAAGAAGTGCAATATTAGCATTTCGGTTTGGATCATATTCAATATTAGCAACAGATGCCTCAATTCCGAATTTATCTCTTTTAAAATCGATTACCCGATAAAATCTTTTATGTCTTCCCCCAATATGGCGTACAGAAATTTGGCCAGAAGCATCTCTGCCACCAGTTTTTGGCAATATTTTTACTAATCCTTTAATAACCTTACGCTTATTCTTTTTTTTGATATTATTCTTTTCTTTTCTAATTTTAGTTTCCATTTTTTTCTAAATTAACCCGTTTCAAATACAGAAATTTTTTGCCCTGAAACTAATTCTACTACAGCCTTCTTGAATTTACTTTTTGGTTTAGTAAGTTTAGTACCTCTTATTCTTACCCGTTTACCCTTTATTCGTTGGGTTTTAACATCTACTACATCTACCTTAAAGGCTTCTTTTACACTCCTCGCAATTTCCCGCTTAGTAGCATTAATATTTACTTCAAACGTATATTTGCCGTTATTGGCAATCTGAAAACTTTTTTCAGTAAAAATTGGGTTTTTAATTATCCTTTTTATTTTCATGTTTAAAACGTTCTTCCAGCTGCTGCAAAGCAGCTATTGAAAAGATTAAACCAGAGGATTTTAACACATCAAGGCTATTTAAATCCATTGCTCTGACCATTTCGATATTTTGTAGATTTCTAAACGACTTAGTGGTGGTTTCTTCTTTCTTTTCCAGCACTAAAAGAAGCTTTTTCTTATTCTCCAAGGGAATTTTAATCAGTAATTGGCTAGCTTTCTTTGTTTTAGGTTCTTTAAAATTTATTTTGTCTATAAAAATTATTGCTTTCTTAGAAAATTTATCTGAAAGTAAATTGGTTAGTGCTTTTTGGCGGATTTTTTTGGGCAGGGATAGGAGAGTAGAACTTGGCTTTGGCCCAAAGACAACGCCACCTCCACGCCATTGCGGAACCCGAATACTACCTACTCTAGCTCTCCCCGTACCTTTTTGCCGGTGGGGTTTGCGGCCGCCCCCCGATACTTCTGCTCTGGTTTTAATTGAAGCGGTTTTAGGTTTTTGATTAGCTAAATAGACTCTAGCCGCCTGGGCAACTAAAACTGGGTTAGGCTTCTGCTCAAAAATTTCTTTAGGTAACGTGACTTTACTAACTATTGTTCCTTGTTGATTATAAACTGGTACTATTAATCCCTTTTTTTCGGTTTTTTTTACCGGGCTTGCTTTTTTATTTATTTTTGTACTTTCAGTCGTTTTTTTATTCTCCGGTTTCTTCTGGTTTTTCACTTTGACCTCCTTCTATCGGTGTTAGCGAAATAGGTTCCTCTTTATCTACCGAACTTTCCTTTGCTTGGTCTTCTTTTGCTCCGGCAACAACTGGTCCTTCAAGAATTTCTGGTTCAATATACGCTTTCTTCTTCTTTGTGGCTTTTTCAATCAAAAGAAACCCACCTCTTGAACCAGGAACCGACCCTTTTACTAAAAGTTCGTTTTCTTCCTTATCTACTTCTATAACTTCTAATCCCTGGACAGTTATTTTTTTATTCCCCAGATGGCCAGCCATTTTTAATCCTTTATAAACCCTTCCAGGAGTAGTAGTTGCTCCAATCGAACCCGGAGCCCTTTCTCTATCAGATTGACCATGGGTACGTGGTCCCCCCGAAAAACCCCATCTTTTTACTACACCGGCAAATCCTTTGCCTTTTGATACACCTGCCACATCAACTAAAATACCTTTTCTAAAAATTTTATCCAGAGTAATTTCCTCGCCTAGTTTAACTTCTCCTTCAAAACTCACTTCCCGCAGAACTTTTGGATATTTGTTTAATCCAGCCTTTTTAAATATTCCAATTTGGGGCTTTTTAACTTTTTTTGCCTCCAATGAACCAATTCGAACCGCTTTATAACCGTCCTTATCTGTTTCCTTTATAGCTACTATATAGTTTGGATAAATCTTGATTTTAGTCACAGTAATTACCCGACCATGAGAGTCGTATTTTTGGCTCATATTGATTTTTGTACCTATCAAACCCTTGATCATAGTTTTCTCTTCTATAAAAACAAATAACGGGCCTTTTAGCCCGTAAGCCGCTTATTAATTTTATTAAAGAGTTACATTTTTATTTCAATATCAACGCCAGCTGGTAGCTCTAAATGCATTAGAGCATCCAGCGTTCTCGGCGTTGGTTCAATAATATCGATTAACCGCTTATGAGTCCTGATTTCGAACTGTTCCCGAGCGTCTTTATCAATATGAGGAGAGGTTGTCACGGTATAGGTTTCCCTTTCGGTTGGAAGCGGAATTGGGCCAGATACTTTCGCTCCAGTCCGAATTGCCGTATCCAAAATCTCCTCGGCTGAACCGTCGAGAACTCGCGCGTCATACGATTTTAAACGTACTCTTATGCGTCCTTTTGGCATAACCTCTTAAATAATAAGGGAAAGGTTTAGGCAACAATCTTTGTTACAACACCAGCACCGACTGTTTTACCGCCTTCTCTTACAGCGAACCTTAAGCCTTCCTCCAAAGCGACTGGGCCAATTAATTTAACTTTCAAGTTAGCGTTATCCCCAGGCATAACCATCTCTGTACCAGAAACTAATGTAACATCGCCAGTAACATCCGTAGTTCGCAAATAAAATTGGGGTTTGTACCCAGAGAAAAACGGGGTATGGCGACCGCCTTCTTCTTTAGTAAGTACATAAACTTCAGCTTCAAATTCCGTGTGTGGTTTTATACTTCCCGGAGCAGCTATTACCTGACCGCGTTCAACATCGTCTTTTTCAATTCCTCTTAAAAGTAGGCCAATATTATCCCCGGCTTGGCCTTCATCTAGCTGTTTCCTAAACATTTCTACTCCGGTAACTATTGTGGATGTTGTCTTAGGCCTAATACCAACTATTTCTACATTCTCGTTTACTTTAACTTTACCGCGGTCAACTCTGCCCGTTACCACCGTACCACGACCTTTTATTGAGAAGACATCTTCAATCGGCATTAAGAAGGGTTTATCCAAGTCTCTTTTCGGTGTAGGAATGTAATCATCAACAGCTTTTAAAAGTTCTTCGACGCTTTTTTCTGCTTCTGCATCGCCTTCTAAAGCTTTTAGAGCGCTGCCACGAATAATTGGTACTTCTTTACCAGGATATTCATATTTGGTAAGTAATTCTCTAATTTCTTCTTCGACCAAATCTAGAAGATCTTTATCATCTACTGTGTCAATCTTGTTCATATAAACAACAACAGCCGGTACACCGACTTGACGGGCTAGTAGAATGTGTTCTCTTGTCTGTGGCATTGGACCATCAGCAGCTGAAACAACTAATATTGCTCCGTCCATTTGAGCTGCCCCCGTAATCATATTTTTAATATAATCCGCATGCCCCGGAGCATCGATGTGGGCATAATGACGCTTTTCGGTCTCGTATTCAACGTGTGCTAAAGCGATAGTTATTCCTCTTTGCTTTTCCTCGGGTGCTTTATCAATCTGATCAAATGAAATATACTCCGCCATTCCCTTTTTCTGTAAATATTTAGTTATCGCACTCGTGAGAGTGGTTTTACCATGATCAACGTGGCCAATAGTACCCACATTAACGTGGGGTTTGTTTCTTTCAAACTTTTTACGTTCTGCCATTAAATCCTCCTTAACCTTTAAGTAAGTAACTTTATTCTAATAGTCAACCTTGCAATTTTAGAAACTTTTGGCTAATAAGTCAACACCTTTCTTAAGATGGGTTTTTAATTAAGCTTGCCGCGATATTTGTTGGTATCTCTTCGTAATGAGAAGGCTCTAAATTAAAGCTCGCGCGGCCACTAGTTAAACTTCGTAAAGTTGTAGCATAACCAAACATTTCTGCCAATGGTACTAATCCTCTTATAATTCGGGCGTTACCTTGAGGTTCTGTTGCTTCAATTTTTGCTCGTTTTGAAGAAAGATCTCCAATTACATCGCCCATAAATTCTTCTGGTGTAACAACCTCAACTTTCATAATTGGTTCAAGTAAAACTGGGTCTGCTTTTTTTACAGCTTCTTTTAAAGCTAGTGAGCCGGCAATTTTAAAAGCAACTTCAGAGGAATCAACATCGTGATAAGTACCATCATAAACAGCTACTTTCAAATCTACCATTGGATAGCCAGCCAAAACCCCAGAATCAGTTGCTTCTTTTACTCCTTTTCCAATTGCGGGGATAAATTCGCGAGGTATTGCTCCACCCACAACTTCCGAAACAAATTCATAACCTTCACCCCGTGGCCTTGGTTCAATACGAAGAAAACAATGACCGTATTGTCCCCGACCACCTGTTTGGCGAATATACTTACCTTCACCTTGGGAAACCTTCCGAATAGTTTCTTTATAAGCAACCTGCGGTCGTCCAACATTAGCTTCGACACTAAACTCGCGTTTCATCCGATCAACAATAATTTCAAGATGAAGTTCTCCCATTCCGGATATTATTGCTTGCCCTGTCTCTAAATCGGTTTTCGTTTTAAAAGTTGGATCTTCCTCAGAAAGCTTGGCTAAAGAAAGGCCCATTTTTTCTTGATCCGCCTTTGTTTTTGGCTCAATTGCTACCGAAATTACTGGCTCTGGGAAGTAAATTGATTCCAGCACAATTGGTTTTGTTTCATTACAAAGAGTGTCCCCAGTAAAAGTATCCTTTAAACCTACTGCTGCACCAATTTCTCCGGCAGAAATTTCACTTATTTCTTCTCGCGCGTTAGCATGCATCAAAAGAATTCGACCGATCCGCTCTTTTTTATCTTTAGTCGAATTGTAAATATAACTTCCTGCAGAAAGCTTCCCTGAATAAACTCGAAAGTAGGTAAGCCGCCCCACAAAAGGATCGGTCATTACTTTAAAAGCTAGAGCGGCAAATGGTTCAGAATCCTGTGTTTTCCTCTCTTCTTCGGAATCATCCTTAGGATTTTTTCCATGTATCGGTGGAAGATCCATTGGTGAGGGAAGATAATCAACCACAGCATCAAGCAGCGGTTGAATCGCTTTATTTTTAAGGGCGCTCCCGCTTAAAACCGGAACGACTTTTCCGGATATGGCCGCTACCCGCAATCCCCTTTTCAATTCATCCTCCGACAAATCTTTGCCGGCAAGATATTTTTCTAACAATTCGTCGGTGGAGTGTTCGGCAATTTGTTCGACCAAAGCTAATCGGTACTTCTCTACTTTGCCTTCCAACTCTGCCGGCATATCAACTACCCGAGGCTTCGCGCCTAATTCTTCAGTGTAAACTGTCGCTTTGCGAGTAATTAAATCTACGACGCCTTTTAAATTGTTTTCTTCACCCATAGGAAGATTTATTGGATGGGCATTAGAACCAAGACGTTCTTTAATTGACGCTAAACTTTTATAGAAATCCGCTCCTATTGCATCTAGCTTATTGATAAAACACAGACGGGGAACATTATATTTATCGGCTTGGCGCCAGACAGTTTCGCTTTGCGGCTCTACGCCCATTTTCCCATCAAAAACTACTACCCCACCATCTAAAACTCGAAGGGATCTTTCAACCTCAGCGGTAAAATCGACGTGACCCGGAGTATCAATAATATTAATGCGTTGCTTTTCTCCTTGAAATGGTCCTTCTTTCGTTTCCCAAAAAGCAGTTGTCGCGGCGCTAGTAATAGTAATACCTCGCTCCCGTTCCTGCGCCATCCAATCCATCACAGCAGTTCCTTTGTGTACCTCACCAATTTTATACGTTTTACCGGTGTAATAAAGAACACGTTCTGTAACCGTAGTTTTTCCGGCATCGATGTGCGCAATTATACCGATGTTTCGTATGTTTTCTAACGCAACTTCTTTTGCCATAGTATTTATCAATTGTAACAAATTTAAAATATTAAAAAACACCTGTTGGGTGCTTCAAAGTGGAAAAATGATATCAGAAAGCAGTTGATCTGTCAATGAATTGAAGGTAGGGTTGGCTAACCAAACCAACATTACAATAATTAAATTAAACCGTTGCTAAAATAACTTTCGCTACCAGCGAAAGTGGGCAAATGCTTTTAGATAACGGAGTTACTATTGAAGCGTAGATTTCAATAGTCTACGTAGTTATTGCAAAGCGTTCGTACCTTATTACCATCTAAAATGAGCGAACGCTTTATTCGCTTCGGCCATACGGTGAACTTCATCCCTCTTTTTTATTGATCCACCGATTCCAGCTGCGGCGTCTTGTAATTCAGCTGCCAATTTGTCGGCCATAGTTTTGTATTCAGTATTTGGTCGGCTTTTGGCGACTGCTACAATCCAACGCAAGGCTAGAATTTCTTTACGATCGCCTCTTACTTCGACTGGAACTTGATAGGAAGCTCCACCAATTCGACGTGGTCTTATCTCCATTCTTGGCCCTACATTACGAAACGCACTTTCAAAAATTTCAATTGGGTTTTTTCCTGACTCCTTAATTTTTATAAATGCTTTATAGACTATTTTTTCAGCTACTCCTTTTTTGCCTTCTTCCATAATACGGTTAATCAACCGGCTTACTAACCGACTGTTGTAAAGAACGTCTGGTTCTAATTTTCTTTTTTCTGCTCGTTTACCTCTCATAGTTTAGATCTAGGCTTTAGGTTCTAAGTTGTAAGTTTTAAAAATCTTAAAGCCTACATCCTAAAACTTAAAATCATTTATTCTTTCGGTTTCTTACTCCCATATAAACTACGGCCTTGTTTCCTATTTTCAACCCCAGCTGAATCATAGTGACCACGGATAACATGATACTTTACTCCTGGAAGATCTTTTACCCGACCGCCACGAACTAAGACTATAGAATGTTCTTGTAGATTATGACCAATACCAGGTATATAAGCGGTAATCTCTTTTCGATTTGAGAGTCTTACCCGGGCAACTTTACGCAAAGCTGAATTTGGCTTTTTCGGTGTCTGGATTTTTACCACAACAGCTACTCCCCGCTTCTGGGGATTAGTAGTTGGGTTTGTTCTTCTTTTAAGAGCGTTAAAAGAACCGCGGAGAGCGGTGGCTTTTATTTTCTTTCCAGGCTTTTTCCGTCCTTTTCTAACTAGCTGTGTAATAGTCGGCATAAATTTAGAAAGCAGTTAATAATAATAGGCAGTTCTAAATGAAAATGATTATATAGAAAAATCCTTAATACGTCAAACACAATAATTGCTTCCAAAGCTTACATTTAGTATAGTCTAAGTATGCAAGTAGGTATAATTGGTCTTGGGAAAATGGGTTCTGGTTTTGCTCTTCATCTTTTAGAAAGAGGTTATGAGGTAGTTGGCTTTGATCAAAAACCCGAAGTTATAAAGGAATTTACAAAGCAAAATGGGGTAGCTACCGAATCTTTAGAAAAACTGGTAAGCGCTCTAAAGGTTCCCCGTTTGATAATTCTTTCAATTCCCCATAATAGTGTTGGTACCGTCATTTTTGGTGATATGGGATTAGTCCATTTTTTGTCTAGTGGTGATTTTATAATTGATGCTACTAATTCTTATTATAAAAACTCAATTATTAGAAACAAAACCCTTGCTGAGAAAGGAATCGATTATTTAGATGCCGGTGTTTCTGGTGGGCCATCCGGGGCATTAAAAGGCGCCTGTTTTATGATTGGCGGTGATGAAAAAGTTTACAAGCGGTTAGAGCCAATCTTTCGGGATTTATCCGCCAATGAAGGCTACTCTTATATGGGTCCCTCTGGTGCAGGGCATTTTGTGAAGATGGTCCACAATGGTATTGAGTACGCTTTAATCCAAGCTTATACAGAAGGGTTCGAATTATTACAGGCAGGTCCTTATAAAGAACTTGATCTTAAAAAAATTTCTCGTATTTGGAATAATGGTAGCGTTGTCGCCTCTTTTCTTTTAGATATAATTGAAGCGGTTTTTGCAAAGAACCAGACTTTGGATTCAATTGAAGGTTTCGTTGAAGATTTAGGTGAAGGCCGCTGGTCGGTAAAAGAAGCTATTGATGATGAAATTCCCGCTGACGCAATCGCTCACGCTTTGTTTGCCCGTTTTCGCTCCCGCCAAAAAGATTCCTTTGCCGCCAAACTAACCGCTGCAATGCGGCACGAATTCGGCGGCCATCCCATAAAAGAGATTCAATAATAATTTTTTTATTCTTCTAGGAAATTTTTAAACTTATTTAATGCTATTCTGCGGGCTGAAATAGAGTTTTTTATGTCCGGGCCTAGTTCTGAAAAAGTTTTATCATATCCTTCCGGTATAAACACCGGATCCCAACCAAATTTAATTGGCCCTCTTAACTCGTTGGCGATTTTTCCCTTAACCTCTCCAATAAATTTATGGATTTCTTCTCCATCGTGAAACCCTACAACTACTTTTGAAGCTGCATTCCGGTTTTTCTCACTATTCATCATCCGTAGTAAAAGATTCGGACCACCACATTCATTTATATATCGATAAAAGGGGCCGGGAAATCCATTCCAAGCTTCGATGTAAATACCCACATCCTCAACAAACACTGGCTTTTTGACTGCTTTATAGGCATCAACTACTTTATGGTATACGATTTCTTCGAGATCTAGAGACTGAATTTCTTTAATCTCCTTTGAAGTAATCTTTATCGGCCTTTTAAGAATCGCCTCGGCTTCTTTAGCTTTATTTTTATTACTAGTAAGAAAATATAGTTCTTTAAACATTTTTAAGATTCTTAGCTATATTCAGACGTTCCTGGGCAATTTCTATCGCAGCGATCCGCGGCGAAATTTTTTTGGCTTTTGCTTTTTCTAGTATTAAACGGACGTTTTTCTTAATTTTTCTTTCGACTAAATTAAACATTTTTTCTGGAGAATAGCCACGGTATTCCGAATAAGAAGAAATAACTCCCCCCGCATTAGCAACAATATCAGGAATTACCAAAACACCGTTTTTATATAGAAATTTCTCTGCTTCGGATTCTATTGCTAAGTTGGCGCCTTCAACAATAATATTTGCTTTTATCTTCTTAACGTTTTTATTATTTATAACTCCACCCAAAGCAGCCGGTATTAAAATATCTACCGGAAGTGTATAAATTTCGTCGCTTGTTAATTTCTTACCCTCGTTACTGGCGGTAACAGTTCCTTTTTCTTTTTTTATCCTTAATAACTTTTGGATGTCTAACCCACTTTGATCATAAACTGTTCCTCGACTATCGGAAATAGCTACTATCTTTGCTCCTTGTTTACTCAAAAGTACTGCCGCAAAAGTACCAACATTACCAAATCCGGCAACTGCAACGCTTAAGTCTTTAACACTTTTACCTAAGAATTCTATTGCTATAAACGTAGCTTTAGTAACTCCAAAACCCGTTGATCCTAATTCATGAGGCAGTCCTTTCATATCTATCGGTTTGCCTGTTGCTGACTTTAAAGAACCATTGGCACGTACAAATTCAGCCATTTCCCGTTCTCCAGTATTTACATCCGGACCCGCAATATATAAAGAAGGACAAACTGATTTTATTGCTTTCGAAAAAGTCCGAATTAATTCATACTTTTTTTCTAGGGAAATTTTTTTAGGGTCGGCCACAATCCCAGATTTTGCTCCGCCAAAAGGAAGGTCGGCAATAGCATTTTTATAAGTCATCGTCCGCGCTAAATTATAAATTTCTTCCGAATTTACCATCGGTGTCATTCGCAACCCACCTTTAGCTACACCCAACCAAGTATTATCCACAACCAAAAAACCGTGCATTTTATTTTTTTGATTATAAACTTCGATTATTTTTTCTGGTCCGTAATCGTCGTGTTCTATCATTACTTCCATAAGATAGCCTAAAGGAATAATTAGTTCAAGAGGAAAAAATATGAACTATTAGAACTAGCCGGGGAAAGTTGCCGGTAAATCTTTTTTTAGATTCCACCAGCAACTTTAACATCCCGGCAAAAAGGAAATGAAAAAGGTACTCGCTTATAGCGAGACGTTTTCCGGAAAGCTTAGCTTTCCGCAAAATAACCGAATATTTACACACCGCAGCGATGGTTTTGTCAATACCCAAGGAAAGGCTTGTTCTTAATTTATATAAATATAAAAAAGGTCGATATTATAATAGCTCCAGTGAGGAACTTCCTAGTAATATTACTCGTATCAATACTAATTGCTGCTTCTTTAGCGCTGTGGTCCTCGTCAGTGCCTTCAAAGCCAGGGCCTGGTTGTGCTTGATTGTTTCTTTTATAAAGGGTTTTCATTTCCCTCATTAAAATCTGGTGGTTTTTTGGTATTACCGAGGTTGCTAGCCTGGTAATTTACAAAAATTTAATTTTCTGGTTTTTCTTGGCAATCTCTATTAGTTACTTAACTCGTTTCATATTTAAAAGGGTAAATCGGCCGGTTGAGCACACATAGTTGACAAGTGAGTAGCTGGCTAATACAATTAGTTTGTTAGTATTTTTAACAATCCTTCCTCTTATTACTTCTGTATCTGTTAGTATTTCTACCAGTAAGCAGGTTGAATAAGCAAGTGAAGGTAGAACCCCGCTTAGCGGGGTAGAAAGGACCCATATGGGTAAAAAACTTTTTATAGGGAATTTGCCCTATGAAACTGGTGATGCCGACCTGGAAAAGCTTTTTTCCGAACTAGGCAAGGTGGAATCCGCCGCGATTATTACTGACCGAAACACTGGCCGCTCCAGAGGTTTTGGTTTTGTTGAAATGGTTGCAGAAGAGGATGTTGCCAAGGCTATTGAAAAGCTTAATGGTAGTGATCTAAGCGGCCGCAATATTGTTGTCGCTGAAGCCCGACCACGGGAAGAATCTCCTGCTGAAGAAAAACCAGAAGAATCTCCTGCTGAAGAAAAGCCAGAAGAATCTCCTGCTGAAGAAAAACCAAAGGAATAAGTTCTGTAAATTATTTTTCCTGACCATTTTAAAATTAGGAAAATTGCCTTTTAATTATTTTATTAATTAAAATAAGTAATTATGGATTTGGTTAGTTTCTCTCTCCCTCTACTCTAAACCTTTTTGCTGAGTGCGGTAGGTGTTTTTGGCTTCTAATTAACAGAAATACCCCCCGTCCAGCTGGCCTATTTTCTTCCCTACCAAGCGGTATGGATAGCGTTATTAAAGAAGATTCTCACACTTACTATCAGCTTCAATTAGATTTATATGCCTTACTGCTAAAGGAAAATAGCCTTCCACCACATCACTCTAATTGTTAATATGGTCTTTGGCAACAAAGTGAAACCGTCTAAACACCCTTTATAATTTACGACAATTATAGGAAATTATTCGTTTAGTATTAATTTAATGTTAAAATAATATTATGGTACAGATTAATGTTTATTGCGTATCAGCAAATCCAGAAGACGATCCTCAAAAGTTCCGGGTAGAAGTAGAAAGCGATGACGGATCCAAAACTAACCACGAAGTAATCTTAAACAACGAACTTTACGTTCGATTAACTGGTGGAATTAAGTCAATGGAAGAACTTATAAAATATTCTTTTAATTTTTTACTGGATAAGGAACCTAAAGAGTCAATTTTACCTACTTTCGATATTTCAGAAATAAAAAAATATTTCCCTGAATTTGAGCAGGTAATTGCTATGCAGTTAGCGAAGTAGGGTTCTGGGGAATATTAGGAATATTAGTTTGTGGAGTAGGTTTTTCAGGAATATCTTCAACTATTCTTGGTTTGTTACTGACAAAAAACGAAATAATGTAAAGCATTATTGACACCCCTAAAAATACTCCGAAAAAAATAAAGATTGGTCTAGTTACGTCGTTTGAAATATCTGTAATCAATTTTTTTAATGGCTCAATTAAAAGTTCGTAGGGGGACTCTTCAAGTGAAGCTTTTATAGCTCCGGTTGTTAAACTAGCAATACATTGTATTGCTGCCCCAAAGATTAGTCCAATTGGAGCAGGCATAAAAATCGCTAAAGAAAGGTCCCGAAACTTTGACTTCCAACCAGAAGCTAAAAAGAAGATTCCTAAAAGCAAAAGACTGCAAAATACTAATATTACTTGTGGTAAAATCTGGTTTATCTTATAAACCTGTCTTATCCAGGAAATATTTTCAAGTGAATCCATCTGTAAAGGCTTGGAAAGGAAATTATCAAGTTCCTCTGGTAACGGTTGGTTATTATTAACAATAATTAATTCGCTCTTTAAATCCGTGAAAGTTATACTGGGCAATTTATCTGTATCACCACTAATCCAACGGTAGGTCTTATCGATCATTAATTCACTTTTGCTTTGGATGTAGTCTGCAGTTACTTGGTTTTTTACAAAATCTTGTAGTTTCTGTGAATCTTCCAAAGAAATTTGAGTTTCTTCATCAGGATTTTCCAGGAGTTTTGGCAGGGTATTTGCGGTAGTTACATAAATTTTACTCTTATCAAGTAGGGGTTTAATATAATCTGGTTTTATAATTGAATTCAGAACATAAGAAAAAACTGCAATTGGAACAGCTAAAAAGAAGAGAAGAAAGAGAATAAAGGTAAAAAACCCTCTCATTAATAATAATTATCTAACAAAGTCACGCTTTAACGCAAGTAATTTTTATCTTTAGTTTAATATCGTTTATTCGGCGGCTGGTTCTCTTACACTCACTTCCTCAGCAGCAACTACGGCTGTTTTTTCTTGTACCACTTCTTCGCTTTTAGGATTTAAACGAGCCCGATCGCCAGTTGGAATAAGCCTACCAATAATAACGTTTTCTTTTAGTCCCCGAAGATAATCAATCTTGCCGCTAGTAGCTGCATCGGTTAGAACTGTGGTTGTTTCTTGAAACGAAGCCGCGGAAAGAACGCTTTCGGTGTGTAATGAAGCGCGTGTAATCCCTAGAATAACTACAGAAGCTGTAGCTGGCTCGCCACCAGCAGCGATAACCTTTGCGTTTTCTTCTGCAAAACGTACTTTATCTACTAGTTCACCCGGAAGAAGAGTGGTATCTCCAAAAGATTGAATTCTTACTTTTTCCCCCATTTTACGGACGATTACTTCAAAATGTTTATCATTTATGGGCGCTCCTTGAGATTCATAAACCTTCTGAAGTTCTGAAATTATATATTGCTGAACTGCTCTTAACCCTTTGGTTTCTAATAATATTTTCAAATCCAGATGTCCGCTGGTTAAAGCTGTGCCCGCTTCAACCGTGTCACCAATATTGACTAAAAGTTCGCTTGCCGCTGGAATTATATATTCTTTATGAACCTTTGTTTTTTTACTAATAGCTGTTATTCGCACTTTTCTCTCTTGTCCTTCATCAATAATTTCAACTTTACCAGGTATTTCAGACATAACTGCAGATGTTTTGGGGGTGCGAGCTTCAACAATTTCGTCCACACGCGGTAACCCTTGAGTAATATCCAATCCAACAATTCCTCCAAGATGGAAGGTCCTCATTGTTAATTGGGTGCCAGGCTCTCCAATACTTTGGGCGGCAATAACTCCCACTGGTGTACCAATTTGCACTTTATCACGTGATGCTAAATCGCGACCATAACAAGCTTGGCAAACACCATATTTCGACTCACAGGTTAGAGGTGACCTAACAATTAGCTTTTCTAATTTAATTTTTTCTAAATCTACTAAATGATGGTCAGAAATAATTTCGTTATTTTTAACTATAATTTTCCCTTTTGAATCCTTTATTCCACCGATAACAATTCTACCTAATAATCTATTAACAAATGGTGTAGTTCTAGTTTGGTCTTGAGTTACCTCAATACCTTCTTTTGTACCACAATCCTCTTCTCTTACTAATACATCGTGAGCAACATCAACAAGTCTTCTCGTTAAGTATCCAGCGTCAGCGGTTTTTAATGCTTTATCTACTAAACCTTTCCGAGCACCCCGAGTTGATGTGAAATATTCATAAACTTCAAGTCCTTCTCTAAAGTTTCCTTTGCTTGGAAGCTCTACAATTCTACCAAGCGGATCAGCAACCAAACCGCGCATTCCGGCAAGTTGTTTTATTTGATCTCTACTACCACGAGCGCCGGATTCTTGAATCATTTTTAAAGAATTTTCTTCATCTAAATTTTCCCAAGTCAGTTCGTCTATCTGAGTGGTTAAACTAGCCCAAACTTCTTCTGAAAGCCTTATTTTTTCTGCCGATGTTATTAGACCACGGTTAAAATTCTTTTCAATTTCTTCAATTTTTTTATCACCATTATCAATTAATTTTCGTTTTTCCTTAATTACTACAGCATCAGTAATTGCGATAGAAATACCAGAAACAGTAACAAATCTAAATCCTAAACCTTTCAAAGCGTCAATTAATTCAACCGTTCTTTCACCACCGAACTGATTAAGAGACTCCGCTAGAAGTTTTTTAACATCTGATCCTTTTATAACTTTATTTAAAAACCTCATTTCCACTGGTAACGCCTGGTTAAAGAAAATTCTACCAACCGAAGTTTCAATTGCCTCTCCCCTCCAAAGAAACTTGATTTTTTCCCTTAAACCTAATAAACCAAGGTAATACCTCTTAACGGCCTCGTCTTCGGTAAAGACTTTTTTCGCTTCCCCATCAAGGATTTTTGTTAGATAAAATAGTCCCAGGAAAACTTCTCTGTTTGGTGTCATTATTGGCTCGCCATCTGCTGGTCGAAGGAGATTATTAGTAGACATCATTAGATTTTTTGCCTCATCTTGAGCGGCTATTGAAAGTGGTACATGAATTGCCATTTGATCTCCATCAAAGTCGGCTCCATAACCAGCACAAACTGAAGGATGTATACCAATAGCGTTTCCTTCGGTAAGCACTGGGTAGAATGCCTGGAATCCAAGTCGGTGCAAGGTTGGTGCTCTATTTAGCAAAACTGGATGGTTGCGGGTAACTGGTTCAAGTATATCCCAAACTTCGGTGCCCCTTTTTTCAAATACATGCTTGGCGCTTTTCACATTCGGAGCATAGCCTTGGAAAATTAACTCCCGAAGAACATATGGTTTAAAAAGTTCAAGCGCCATTTCTTTTGGCACTAAACATTCATTCAACTTTGCATTAGGCGCGACTACAATAACACTTCTCCCAGAATAATCTACTCTTTTACCTAAAAGATTTTGGCGAAATCGTCCCTGTTTTCCTTTTAACATGTCGGAAAGTGAGCGCAATACTTGAGCTCCTGCTCGGGTGGGAGCTGGGTGTTGACTAGAATCAATTAAAGCGTCGACTGCTTCCTGCAACATCCTTTTTTCATTTCGTAAAATAATTTCTGGCGCTCCTAAGTCCGTAAGTCTCTTTAACCGATTATTGCGGTTTATTACCCTTCGATAAAGATCATTTAAGTCGCTGGTTGCAAAACGCCCACCTGAAAGTTGAACCATCGGCCTTAGATCTGGAGGAATAATCGGTAATATTTTTATAATCATCCAGTCCGGATTGACGGCAGCCTGGCGAAGTCCTTCAACCACCCTTAACCTTTTAGTGGCTTTGATTTGTCTTTGTCCGGAAGAATTCTTTACTTCTTCCCGAAGACTACCAGAAAGTTTATTTAGATCTATTTTTCTTAAGACTCCTAAGATTGCTTCTGCTCCCATACCCACTTTCATGAAACTAACACCTCCATAATTATCTAGTTTATGGTATTCTTCCTCACCAATTACGGATAATTCTTTTATTAATTTTATTTTGTCGTTAGTTGTCTTTTGCAACTCTTGAAGTCTTTTAATTTCGATTTCTTCTTCATCTTTTATACTAGTTTTTTTTGCCTTCGATTTCAGGTCTAATTCTTCAATGATAAGTTCTTTTTGTTCTTTGTTTTTTATATCAAGTTTTTTTATTTCTTCTTTTAAAAGATCATCTGTTTCTTCTGCCTGTTTTTTATAACTTTTTCTAATATTATCTGCTTGTTTTTTGAAATACTGCCCTGCTTCATTAATTGCCTTTTTCCTTTTTTCTTCATCAATATTCACAACCAAATAATTAGCAAAATAAACTACTGCTTCTAAATTGCGGGGGGTGATATCTAAAAGATGGGAAAGCTTTGATGGGGCACCTTTGAAAAACCAAACGTGAGCAACAGGAGCGGCTAGTTTGATATGTCCCATTCTTTCCCGACGTACTTTTGATTGAGTTACTTCAACACCACATTTATCACAAATTACCCCTCGGTAACGAATTCTTTTATACTTTCCGCAGTAGCATTCCCAATCTTTAGTTGGGCCGAAAATCTTTTCGTCAAATAAACCATCCTTTTCTGGTTTAAAAGTCCGGTAGTTTATAGTCTCTGGTTTCGTTACTTCCCCCTTAGACCAAGAAAACACGTCTTCAGGAGAGGCGAGAGTTATTTTTAAAGCCGCGAAATCACGAATTTCTGTCATTATTTATCCTTAAGGCAGTTTGGTTTCTATTAATTTATTTAATCTCCTTTATTTCCAATTCATTAGCTATTTCTTCTCGAGGAGAAGATGTTTCTTCGCCTGAAATCTCAGCTAGTTCTTTAGCAGGAGTTGATTCTTTCTCTTCACTTATTTTTGTTCCTAACAGATCGACAGTTAAACAAAGGCCGTTTAATTCTTTAACTAGAACTTTAAAAGATTCAGGAACTGTTGATTCAGGAATATCAGTACCTTTGACTATTGATTCAAAAGCTTTTGCCCGACCAACCACATCGTCGCTTTTAATAGTAAGCATTTCCTGTAAGGCATGAGCAGCGCCATAGGCCTCAAGAGCCCAAACTTCCATTTCACCTAATCTTTGGCCTCCCATTTGTGCTTTTCCTCCAAGCGGTTGTTGAGTAACTAAAGAATATGGGCCGGTACTTCGGGCATGTACTTTCTCATCAACCATGTGAACTAATTTCATTATGTAACCTATACCAACCGAAATTTCTCCTTCGAAAGAATCCCCCGTGTTACCATCGTAGAGTCTCACTTTACCGGTCTCAGGTAGGCGTGCCTTTTTCAATTCTTCTGTTAACCATTCCTCAGAAAAACCACCAAAGGGTGGGACTGCAGCTTTATAACCAAGTTTGGCTGCGGCCCAACCAAGATGGGTTTCTAGTAACTGCCCTAGATTCATTCTAGAAACAACAGAAAGTGGGGAAATAATTATATCTATTGGGGTGCCATCTTCAAGGTAAGGCATATCTTCAACCGGTACAACTTTAGAAATTACTCCTTTATTTCCATGACGTCCGGCTAATTTATCTCCAATAGTAATTTTTCTGGTTTGGGCCACTTTAACTTTTATTAGTCTAATTACTCCTGGTTCTAATTCATCTCCGCTTTCCTTTGTAAGTATCTGGACACCAACTATAGTACCCCTTTCACCATGTGGCATACGTAATGATGTGTCCCGTATTTCTCTTGCTTTTTCACCAAAGATTGCTCGGAGTAATCTTTCTTCTGCGGTTAATTCAGTTTCACCTTTAGGGGTAATCTTCCCAACTAAAATATCACTAGGGCCGACTTCCGCACCGATATATATTATCCCTTGCTCGTCTAAATTCGCTAAAGCTTCTTCCCCCACATTTGGAATATCCCGTGTAGTCTCCTCTGAACCAAGTTTAGTTTCATTGACGGTAACTTCATATTCTTCAATATGGATCGAAGTTAAAATATCTTCTTTCACCAATCTATCAGAAATTACAATTGCATCCTCATAACCGTAACCTTCCCAACTCATATATGCTATTAAAAGATTTTCTCCTAAAGAAAGTTCTCCATCATTTGTTACAGGCCCATCCGCTAAAATATCCCCTTTTTTTATCTTTTGCTTTACTGAAATCAACGGCCTTTGGGAATAACAAGTATTCTGATTTGACTTTTCAAATTTCATAAGAGGGAACTTATATTCTTTCTTGTCTTTCCCCCTGATAATTATTTGATTTGCTTCAACATATTCAACGGTTCCGTCTACCGGGCTTTTAACAATTCTACCGATATTATCTGCTACAAGGCTTTCCATACCTGTACCAACTATTGGGGCTACTGGTTTAATTAAAGGAACGGCTTGATTCTGCATATTAGAACCCATCAACGCACGGTTAGCTTCGTCGTGAGCTAGAAAGGGAATTAAAGATGGGCTAGCTCCCAACATTTGCCAAGGAGCAACGTCAACAAGGTCAATCAATGAAACCGGTCCGCTAGTAAACCCCCCTTTATGACGAAACGGTACACGGCTATCCAGAATATTTTCTTTTTTATCAAGGGTTAGATTAGCATGACAAATATAATAATCCTCTTCATCATCGGCCGCTAACCAGATAATGTCGTCGGTAAGTCTAACTTTATCCTTTTCCTTGGCCACTTTTCGGTAGGGTGTTTCCAAGAATCCATATTCATTAATCCGTGACATTAATGCCATATGAGTAATTAGACCAATATTTGGGCCTTCCGGGGATTTTATTGGATCTATCCTGCCATATTGGGAGTTATTAATATCGTGGACAGAAAAACTTGCCCGTTCTCTAGTTAAACCGCCAGGACCCATTACTGATAGACGGCGGAGATGCTCAAGTTCAGAAAGTGAATTTATTTGATCCATAAATTGTGAGAGTTGACTACCAGCAAAAAATTCGTTTAGGCGGGCAACAACCGGCCGGGCGTTTATTAAAGCTGCTGGGTTTACACTAGTTAAATCGGCTGAAAGACTCATCCTCTCCATCACTACTCTTTCCATTTGAAGTAGCCCAATTCTTAAAGTATTTTGAACAAGTTCTCCTACAGTCCTTATTCTCCGATTACCCAGATGATCAATATCATCTGCCTTTCCTTCTCCGTTATTTAGTTTTATAAGTAGACTAATTGCTGCTACGATATCGGATGGCGATAATATCCAGTGCTCTGAATCATTAGGAATAGACAACCCAAGCCGTTTATTTAATTTATATCTACCTACCTTACCTAAAGAATAGCGTCGCGAATTAAAGAAAAGGTTTTCCAAAAGAAGCTTTGCGTTTTCTAAAATCGGGGGATCTCCTGGCCTCATCTTTCGATAAATCTCCAAAAAAGCTTCCTCTGCTCTTTCAGTTTGATCTTTACTTAAAGTGACTTCGATGTAAGGATGGTCAGCATTAATATCAACGTCAGCAAAAAGTTCCTTTATTTTTTCGTTGGTTCCGTAACCTATTGTCCTTAAAAACGTCGTTGCAGGAATTCTTCTTTTTCGATCAATACGGACAGAAATAAGATCATTTTTAGCTGTTTCGAATTCAAGCCAACTCCCTCGAGTAGGTCTTAGTTCCGCTCTAAAAAGTTCTCTGCCTGTAGCTGGATCTACCTCAGCTGAATAAGAAATACCGGGACTTCGAGTAAGTTGAAGAACCACTACTCTTTCAACTCCATTAATAATAAAGGTTCCTGATTCCGTCATTAGAGGAAGTTCGCCTAGAAATACTTCTTGCTCTGTAGCTTCGCCGGTTTGTTTATTTAATAGGAGGCTCTTAACTTTTATTGGGGCTGCATAGGTACCTCCTTTTTCCATCGCCATTTCTGGTTTGTATTTTGGTTCTCCTAAGGAGTAATTTAATAAATAAAGGGCAAAATTTTTACCGGTAAAATCTTCAATCGGCGAAACTTCGGAAAGTACTTCTGATATGCCTTCTTTTAGTAACCATTTGTAAGAAGCTATTTGTGGTTCTATTAAATTAATTAGAGGAAATTTTCTTCCTGCTGTTCCAAAAACTTTACGATCAGTCATTTAAGACCTTGGTAGGATAATTCCAAAAAAATAAATAATAAAATAAGACGTACGCACATGGTACGTCTACAAAAATATTCAATTACAGTCTAAAAATAGCTGTTTTATTTATTTTTGTCAAGAGGTAGCTTTAAAAAAGCGGGTATTTTTCGATATTACGAAGATGTTCTTGGAAGGTACGGGCGTAGTGAACCTTACCTTCTTTATCATGAATATAAAAATAGTATGGTGAATCCACCGCATTTATAACTGCTTCAATCGATGCGAGTCCCGGACTACAAATTGGACCGGGCGGTAACCCAGTAAAAATCCTAGTATTAAAGGGGCTTTTTATTTTTAAATCTTCTTCCGTTAGGTTTTTACGCCACCACACTTTTTCTTCCTCGGAATAACCTAAAGCGTATTGAACAGTGGCATCAATTCCTAGCATCATATCTTCTCGCCATCTTTTTAATACAATTCCCGCTATAGTTGGTTTTTCATCATTATTTTTTGTTTCTCTTTCAATTATTGATGCAATAGTAATTACCTGATCTTGCGTTAGAGCTTTATTGGTTGCTTGGATTTCTTTATCCTTTGTGAACTTTTTATCAAAATTATCTTTTAAGAGCAAGATAATTTTCTCCTCATCTGCTTTTAAGGGGATTAAATATGTATCTGGGAAAAGATAACCTTCTACTGCCTGCTTTATAAATTTTTCCTTATCAATATTAAATTTTTTAGCTACCGCGGCAGCTACTTCTTCTTTTCTCAAACCTTCAATTAAAGTTATCCACTTATCAAGTCGGCCGGTGGTCAAGTCTTTAGCAATATCTGTCGCCGGTTTATTAGTGGCCAAAGAGAAACTACCGGCTTGAATTTTACGATCCAAACCAGATATTTTTAAATAAACCCTAAACGTAAATGCGTGTTTAATTATTCCGTCTTTTTGAAGTCGCTGGGAAAAAGAGGATGGGTTTTCTCCCTCTTTTATTACAAAGGTTTTCGTAATGTTATCGTTTGAAGGAGCAGCCAAAGCCTGGTTAACCCAGATATTTAACGATACTAATGGAATAGTAACTAAAATAAAGAGGGTAATTAAAAATTTAAAACAAATTCCAAAGGGCTGTTTAACTTCCCAAGTTGAATGCATTTTACTCCTTTTGGACTACTTTTATTTCTATCTTACTGCCCCTAAAAGGCATTGTATTAAAAACTCGGAAAAAAGTAGGTTTTACATTAATATCAAATCCAGTAATGTTGTTAAGAGATTTTAAATAGCGATCTGTAGCTGAAAAATTTTTACCTGCAATATTTTTTCTTACTTCTTCTTGATTTATTTTTGGCACTAAAGCTGCTTTTATCTGACCAAGAACCTTCAAATCTGTAGCGTTTTTTTCTAGAACTTCGCTATCTACTTCGGATTTTTCCTTATCAATTTCAAAACCGGACGGTATGAGATTTTCAACAGATTTTATTAACAACTTTTTGAGATCATCTTCGGAAAAAACTTTGGCCGCAAACTTCACTTTTAGGTTTAATGAAAAATTATCCGTTTCTTCATCTATTTTTTTGGTATAAACTTCATCTAATATCTGGGCTTCTAATCCCCCTTCTGGAATTGAAATATTTGGATCTTCTTTTTTCAAAGCTTCTTTAGCTTTTTCTTCTAGCTTTTTAAGAAGTTCTTCTTTTGCTTTTTTCTGATCATCAGCAGATACTACTGTGACTTTTTTGCTGGTTCCCTCGGAAAAGTTTGCATCGTTAGTAGCAAACACAACTGCGATATCGGCGGTGCCGATTTGAAATGCAGAACCAGAAGGAAGATTACCTTCTTCACCAATGGCAGTCGCAGTAACTTTCGCTGAAGCTTCACCATAATTAGGTAGCGGTGCAGCAGAAACAGTTGCTGTATCATCTAGAGAGAAAGTAATTTTAGGACAAGTGGTATTAGGACAAGTCTTTGGTGTAAGAATCAGACCTTTGTAAAAGGTCCAAGGATTAACTGGGTCGTGATTAATAATTTTAACTGTACCTTTTGCAGCTGTTCCGATCGTTTTTGTACCCGTTGATTTGGACTCGAGAACGTCTTCTTGGGTGGTTTCCAGAATTTTTAAGGGGATAATATTTTTATCTTCATCAACTTCCGAAGCAGTTGCACTGGCTGTTAAGGTAAGTTCGTTTTCTTTAAATTGCGGTTCGGTAAATAAGTTTACGGTTGCAGAAGGGAAAAGCCAAAATAAAAATAAAGGTATTCCAACAAGTAAAATTACTACTCCAATAATTAGGTAGAGCCATTTTTGTTTTTTCAGGAACGCTAACTTGGAAAAAGAGAATCTGGGTTTTTTCTCCGGTTTTGATTCTTCACCGGGAATAGAAGGCGCTTCTTTTACTAACTCTTTCCCCTCCATAAATCCAAAATTTTCAGTTTGTGTAGCTGGTAAAATTTCTTTATCGGCTAATTCTTCCTTAAAAATAACCCTCTTATTATTTTCGGCTGCTACCAGTTTAATTACTTCCTTATTTAATTTTGATTTTGATAAAGAGCTCTGTGGATCGATAAAAATTTCAACTTCAGTTGCCGGCTCGTTTTTTAGAGTTTTCAAGACATCTGTCAATTTTGTATTCTCGCTAAAATCAATTCGCTTCACTTCCACCCTCCTGTCGGCTTAAAGCGTAAATACCCATATCAGACGGGGAAAAATTATGAATCGCTTCAGCGATCTCAATTTTTGGTGCGATTTGATAGCCAAGTTTGCTATTCCAAGAAAATGACATAAAAACCTCTTTAAAAGAGTCTAGTGAAACTTCATCATTATCGGCAAAAAGCCAAACTAAAGCTGGCGCATTTTCTGGTTTTACTTCTTTTAAAGAAGTTTGTAGAGCATATGGTAAAAATTCTGATTCCTGTATTCCAATGTCTACCGCTAAAATTTCGGAAACATGGCCATCAGTAATAACGGTCAACTCACTTTTGTTAAGACCCCCTCGAAAAATTAAAGCGTCTTTGAGATTATTTCGTTCTAATATTTTTGAAACATAAAAACTAGTTGGAACAATTTTTTCAATAGTAAGTTCAATCTCGTCAGCCAATCGATCTAATATTGCAATCTCGGCTGTGTCTTTTGAAGCAATAAAACAATCAAGCTCTACCTTTTCCCCCTTCAAACCCAAGGGATTAGTTACTTTAACTCCATCGATATTACCGTTAGCTACTACCGAAAAGAAAATCTTTTTTTCGCTATTTTCGATATTTTCAACTACATTTGCCAAAACGTCCTCTGTTTCCTCCTTAGTTATCAATTTTTTTGGATTAGGACGGGTGTAACGAGCAATATTGGTAGTAGTTTCTAAAGAACCACCGGAAATTCCTAAAATACCTCTATTTGGAAGTTCTGGTACAATTGCCGCAAGCGCATCTAAAGCTTCTAATGTGGCATCAAAAACTTCTTCCTGCGAAAAAAATTTCTTTCTACCCACCCCAGAAAGTTTGATAGCGCCTTCTTCTTTTTTGAAAATAGCGCAGGTTATTTTTTCTAATCCAATCTCGATTATTAAAAAATCTTTCCCTTTTTGTTTTTTCTTAAAAATATTAAACATGGGCAATGAAAAAATTAGACCCTCGCCTATATTATAATATTATTTACAAAGCTATTCTATTATAATACACTTGAACTAATGCCGAAAGGAAACCTCCCACAGAAATCACTACCTTTTGCCAATATACTAAAAAAGAAAATTGATCTTAAACTTGTTGCGATTTTGTGTACTCTTGCCACAATCTTAATCATAACCGCTTTAATTATAACCGCTGTCTACATCGCGATAACTCTAAATCTTTTTAGCAAACCTAAAAAGGAAAAAACGGATATCAAGATTGCTACTACCTCAGCAATAAAGAAGACTAAGAAACTACTCTCATTAAGTGACATTGAAATTAAGAGGATTAAAGTCGACTCTCCAGGTGAGAAAGCGATGGGGAAATTTGCTAACGGTAGCTATTTAGTTATGTATGTTTATTCAAAAGATTCTGAAGGAAAAAACTTATCTAAATTAAACTACAATGGTAAGGATATATTCGCTGAAATTGCGGGTAAAGAGTTTGATCCTCTTACTGCAATTAGTTCGAATGGTTTACATTACGGCTACACAGTAGAAAGTCAAGGGGTCGATGAACTTTATGTTGACGGAATAAGGGTGAACAGTTCTGGTTCAATTTCGGAAATTGCAATAGCAAATAACGGTGATTATTTTTACAAGACAAGCTCCGGCTCAAAAGCTGCTTTGATAAAAAACGGTCAGGAAATTTTCCGTAGCAACAATGGGATCCTTAAATATTTAATTAGCGATGATGGATCAACTTATTTAGCTTTAAGTGATAGTATTTACAACCCTCCAGATAATAATGGCACAGCAACGACAAGAAGCCTTTCAATGAATGGAAAGGAAATCACCAAGGGATATATTAATGAGTTTAATATATCACTTAGTCCAAACGGTAGCTACTATAGTTATACAACAACTGAAATAAAATTTGAGAATAACAATCCTTTAGTTATTCGTACAATTTTTATTAACGGCGAGCAAAAAACAAGTACAAGTAAATGTACACAATCCGGTATTATCCAACAGCTTACAAATTCTGGCCATTACTTAATTGATTGTTATGGCTTTTATGATCATAAATTTTATTTAGATGGCGAGTTTTATTCAGAAGGAAAGCCTTACTCTATAGAGTACCCCGGTTATGGTGATATGACATACCCTGTTGATATTTATATTAATGATGACGCATCACTTATTTTAGAGGAATACTATGGCGGACGTTATGGTAGCGCATTGAAAATAAAAGGAGAGGAAATAAATACTGAGAGCAATTCTTTTAAAGTCGGGATTAATGGTGATACGGTTTATATCTATGAGTTTACGGAATAAATCTATATTAAAACTGCTCGAATACGTCTCTGGCCAGAACCCAAAGCTTCTTCTTTGATTATTTTAAACTTACCAATTTCTCCAGTGCGCTCGACATGAGGGCCGCCACAAATTTCCTTGGAAAAAGTACCAATAGAATAGACCAACACCTTATCACCGTATTTTTCCTCAAACAAACCAATCGCCCCACTTTTTTTCGCTTCTTCAGGACTTATTATTTCTTTTTTGACAGGCAAATCTTCTTTTATTTTTTGATTAACTAGCGCTTCCACCTTTTTAATTTGCTCCTCGGTCAATTTTTCTCCGTACGAAAAGTCAAAACGAATTCTCTCTGGTGTAATATTACTACCGGTCTGATGTACATACTCTCCCAAAACTGTTCGTAGTGCTTGATGTAACAAATGAGTTGCCGTGTGTCCCTTCGTCGCCGCTTCCGATTGATCGGCCAATCCTCCTGCAAATTTTTTCTCCATCCCAACTCTGGAAATTTTTTGATGTTTTTGGAATTCATTATTAAACTCTTCTATATCTACCGTTTTATTTTGTTCTTTTGCAAGTTCTATTGTCATCTCTAAAGGAAAGCCGTAAGATTGATATAGATTAAAGGCTTCTTTTCCGGAGATTCCTTTTCCCAGGTTGTTAAATTGTTTAATTCCCTCTTTCAGAGTTTTTCTGAATTTAGCTTCCTCATTATTAAATTGTTCGATAATAGTTTCTTTATTTCTACCAATTTCTGGCCAATCTTGTTGATATAAATTAATAACCACAGGTGCAACAAATTTAGTAAAATCATTTTCTATACCCATTAGTAGTGAAAAACGAATAGCACGACGAATCAGCCGGCGCAGAACATAACCTCTTTCGATATTACCAGGCACTACTCCATCGTTTATAAGAAAAGTAGCGGCTCGCAGGTGATCGGCGATAATTCTTCCCAACCGAATATCCCAAGTTTTCGTTAAATTTTTAATCTTTTCAATAATCGGCAAAAAAAGTTCAGTGTCATAAACATTATCTTTCCCTTGTAAAACCGCAGCTGTCCTCTCAACACCCATTCCAGTATCTACATTTTTTTGTTTTAGTGGTTCATATTTTCCATCAGCGGTTTTATTAAACTCCATAAAAACATCATTCCAAATTTCCGCATATTTACCGCAACTATCGCCTGGTTTGCAATCTGGGCCATGTTTTGGTTTTCCTGTATCATAAAACATTTCCGTGTCCGGACCGCAAGGTCCCGTCTTCCCAACCGGACCCCACCAATTATCTTTTTTTCCGAAGCGAAAAATCCTACTCTCAGGAATTCCTAACTTTATCCAAATCACGGCTGTCTCTTCATCAGCGTCCACACCGGGAATTTCCGGATCTCCTCCGAAAACTGTGACGTTAATACGATTCTGTTCAAGATTTAATTCTTTAGTTAAAAATTCCATCGACCATTCAATTGCTTCTTTTTTCCAATAATCTCCTAGGGACCAGTTCCCAAGCATTTCAAAAAAAGTATTGTGCCAAGCATCTCCAACATCATTAATATCGTCCGTTCTAAATGCCTTTTGGACATTTACTAATCTTTTTCCAGCGTGGTGTTCTTGACCTAAAAGGTAGGAGACTAATGGGTGCATACCGGCGGATATAAATAGAGCTGACGGATCAAGACCTTCGGGGATAAGTGAAGCCGATGGAATAATTGTATGTCCGCGTTTTTTAAAAAATTCTAAATATTTTTTCTTTAGCTCTTTGGCTTTCATGCGAGTCAAATTATACGGAAGAAACTAGTTTAATTCAACATAAACCTGTGGCACAGGGTTGACTTTTTGAAAAAAACTCCTAAACTTGAGTTCAACTACTTCTAGAGAGGGGAATCGCCGTGGGAAAGTGGAGAGAGCACCTCCCGCAGAACCACCTGCATAAGCTTGTCTATATTTGGGCAGGCTTTAAAGACTGCTGGAGTACAAGTTCAGGTTTCCGCCTGCACCTAGCCGCTGACGTATTAGCCTTTGTATTGGGAGGTGTATTCACCGTCTCAACTGTTAGTTGGGTGTGGCTCTTACTAGTCTTTGTCTTGAAGACAGCAATCGAGCCTTTCAACAGTGCGGTTGAAGAAATGGTGGATGAACTTTACCCGACGGGCCACAACGATCGGGCAAAACGTATCAAGGACTTTGCTGCGGCCGGTGTCTTCGCTATTGTAGTGGGATCTCTTATTATCTGGGGTATAGTATTTGTTCCAGAATTTCTCGGACTTATTGTATAAGGCCTAGCGGGAGAAAGGAGAGGCCTTATTCCATTATTTCTTCGAAAAAAACCGGCGGGGTTTAAGTAGATTAACAGCACTTGTTTCAGTTTCCAAACCAGGTTCTAACGATTCTTCGTCAACAACTTCCAGGCCTGGTTCGGCTGAAAGTAACTCATCCATTCTTTTCCGTGCAACTTTTACCATATCCTTACCAGACGGAGTTCCTAAAAACCAAACTAATCCTACACCAAGTAATAGGCCAAGAAATAGCCCTTTGTAGAGATCACCATCGCTTTCTTTATTATTGTTATTGCTGTTCAACATCTTCTGATTCCTTTTTTACTTTCTTTAACTCCAAAAATATTCCTACTACTTCTTTTACGATACCTACAATACCCGCTAACGAGCCAACTGGTCGGGCAATTTTCGTATCAATTATCTCTACAATTGAATCGATTTTATCAATGAGGTTATTGAAACGGCGCAGGCTTGTGCGGAATTCATTCAAAACTAAAATTAGATAGATACCTACCGCTATTAAAACAATAGCGACAAGAATTATGATTATTGTTAAAAAAATTGTAGTGTCCATGGCAGATTTTAATTAATTTAAAGGTAAAATTACCCTAACAGGGAAAATAACTTGGTGCAAGAACTTTACCCTACTATGGGGTGAATTCCCTTTCTACTCTTTCTCCTTCTTTACCTAATATAATTTCCTGATCTCCTATTATTACTTTGGTTGCACCAGCATCTTCGCTAATAATCTTAATTTTTTCATTCGCATTTATATTCTTTACACTTCCTGCTAGAAGCAATCCTTCAAAAACTATTTTTTCATCAACATCTATTTTAAGATTAACTGATCTATCAACTGCCAGTAATTTTAAATTAAGCGTTTTAAGATGACTATTAAATGTGGTCTCTTTACTAGTTTCAACTACGACGGTTCTTTTTACCGTAGTAAGTTTACCGAAACGGTTAGCCGAAGTAATTATCAAGTCGTTAACACCTTCTTTAAGTAAAACCACGATTGAAAATGTACCCCCAGGAGAAACTTGAACTTGGTTTCCATTGATTTTGAGAATAGCATCATTCCAAGTACGACCAATCACGGTTACTTCTTCTGAAGAAATTTTAACCCCATCTTTTGGCTCTTGGATTTCAAGTAATGGTGGCGCAGTAAATGAACGATACTGGAAAAAAAGATATAGAGAAACTGCTAATACTACGGCTACAAGCAACCCACCGCTAACAAGCTTAGGCGTAAAATGGAAACGCCGTTTTTGGCTTTGTGGGGGTTTAATAAGAGATACTCTTCTTTCATCATACTCCCGTCTAAAAAATGCCAATATCTTTTTTTCATCTAAATTTAGGAATGAGGCATAATTTCTTAGAAGGCCTTTAATAAATGTTGGAGGAAGATGATTCCAGTTACCACCTTCAAGATCTTGTAAAACTTTCCTTCTTATCTTAGTTACTTTCTCAGCTTCTTCAAGACTTAGATTTTTTTTATTTCTTGACTCATTTAAAATTTCACCTACTGTCCGCATAGTTAAAAACCTTAAAGCAGGAATATTTTTTGGTTTCTATTCTTCATTCACTACTGTCTGAAGTTTCTTCACCACCTAAAATTCTATCTACATCTTTAACCAAAACATCTCTCGCTTTGCTTCCATCAGCAACACCAATTACCCCAGCTGCTTCTAGTTCGTCAAGTAATCTTGCTGCTCTCGCATAACCAATTCGTAAGCGTCGTTGCAATAGGGAAGCGCTAGCTCGATCATGTTGGATAATTACTCGGGCTGCTTCTTCAAAAAGATCGTCTTTCCCACCTGGAACTCCAATAAGCTTTGAAACTGGCATCGTAGTGATTTCCTCCGTATATGTAGGAGCCCCCCCAGTCTTCTTCAAAAATTCAATCAAGCGATTTATTTCTGGTTCAGATACAAAAACCCCTTGGATTCTTTGCGGTTTAGAAGCATCAGGAGGTACATATAACATATCTCCTCTACCAAGTAGTTTCTCTGACCCTGCTTGGTCAATAATTACCCGACTATCCACTTGGCTAGCTACATTAAACGAAATTCTGCATGGAATATTAGCTTTAATTAATCCGGTTAAAACATCCACGCTAGGGCGTTGAGTCGCTAATATCATATGTATCCCAACGGCACGTGACATTTGGGCAAGCCGTGTAATTGCATCTTCCACTTCCACGGGGGCAAAAAGAATAATATCAGCTAATTCATCAATAATAATTACAATAGAGGACAATGCTTGAAACCCGCTCAGTTCATTATACATATCAATATTACGTGCTCCTACTTCAGCAAAAAGTTTGTAGCGTTTTTCCATTTCGGTTATCGCCCAGCGCAATGCGGATAAAACCTTTTCCGGATTAGTAATTACTTCAGAAAGCAGGTGAGGTATCCCATTCCAATTTGAAAGTTCTACGATTTTTGGATCAACTAAAATTAATTTCACTTCAGCTGGAGTCGCCCTAAAAAGAATTGTGGCAATAAAAGAATTAATTGCGACACTTTTTCCAGAACCTGTACTTCCAGCTATTAATATATGAGGCATTCTTGGCAAGTTATCAACAACCGGTTGTCCTGAAACATCTAATCCAAGTGCTAAGGCAAGTTTGCTGTTTGCTTTTTGCATTACTGATGAGGTAAGAATTGATTTCAATGGTACTATTTCCGGAGTAATATTCGGTACCTCAATACCAACCAGGCTTTTTCCGGGAATCGGTGCTTCAATACGAACAGTTCCTGTTGGGGCCGCTAAAGTAAGGGCAAAATCGTTGGCCAGCCCAGTAATTTTAGTTAATTTAGTACCAACAGCAATCTCCAACGCATATTGAGTAACAGCTGGCCCCATGTTTACCTCAACAACTTTTGCTTGTATTCCAAACGATTCAAGTGTTTTTTCAATTATAGCTGCGCTTTGTTTAACATCCCCCCTAGTAGCTTTTGCGCCGATTACGTCAGTAAGAATATCAAGAGGCGGATAGTCCCAAACTTGATCTCCAGGAAGATTGGTTACTGCTTCTCTTGGTGCTAAAGTATCAAGTTTTTGATCTTCTTTTCCAGAATGTTCTTTATCATTCATTCCCCGGGTGGCGAAGATAGGCTCTTCTCCTTCTTCTTTTGGTTTTCTTTGAAAAATTGGTTTTATAAAACTAAAAATCGCTTTTACTAATTTTCCGGCACCATCAGTTGCGGTTTCAAGAGAGGTATTAAAAAAAATAACAATTGAAATCAAAATTAAAATAAAAAGTGTAAAAGCTGCCCCCGGAGTAGATAATATACTACTAAGAAAATTGGCCATAAATCTACCGATTACACCACCACTACTCGTCGAAAAAATTGTCACCAAAGATAAACCGGAAAGTAACAAAAGATAAAGACCCACTACTGTATTTGCTGTAAAGAAAGTTGAAAGTATTTTTAGAAGAAAAATACCAAAAACAGCTAATGCAATCGGAACTACCGGTGTAATAAAACCGGTATAATTGTAAACCTGGTCTTTAAGTGACAACGCCATACCTGAAACACCGAAAAGGGAGAGGAAAATTAACCCCGCAGCTAAAATAAAAATTAATCCAAATAAAGACCTAAATGTCTTCTTTTTGAGTCGGAATTTGACTAAACCTCGGGCGTTTCTTCTTCTATAATGGGGCATGGTGAGCCTATTATACCTTTAACTACTCTAGGATTCAAGCTTGGTTAGTTCTATAATTGTTCAAGAGTACCGCGGGTTTTTACCGTGGATGAATTGAACCAATTACGTACTCGCCCAAGAGCGAAGCCATGTTTACCGTGGCGAAGCCTGAGGATACCATGGGTGTAAACCCATGGTAGTTCATTATTTCTTTAAATATCGATTATGACAGGAAGTACCATGGGGCGGCGGGCGGTTTTTTGAAAAAGAAATTTTTCTAGGTCTTGGGTTATTTTTTCTCTAACCACCATCCAATTTTTTACTCTTTTTTCTGAATTTAAACTTTTTATAATTACATTTTGCGCTTGCCTTATTAAATCTTTGTTTTCCTTCATATAAACAAAACCGCGGGAAACTATCTCCGGCTCCCCTACAATATGGTTAGTTTTTTTATGAATTGTAACAATAACAACTACAATACCTTCTTCTGCTAAAGTCTTACGATCACGTAGTACTATAGATCCTACATCGCCAACGCCAAGACCATCTACGAATACATTAGTTGTTTCAATACTATCAGCAAGACGCGTTCCATGTTGATCAAATTCGACAATTTCCCCTTCATCAATAATAAATATATTTCCAGGATCCATCCCTGCTCCCACGGCTAAAAGAGCCATTTGTTTCATCTGTCGATACATTGCTGAAATCGGTACTAAATACTTTGGATGAGTTAAGGAAAACATTAAAAGAAGTTCGCTTTGAGCTGCGTGACCCGAAACATGAAAATCACTCGTAATATCAGAATATTTTACTGCTGCACCTAGTTTGGAAAGATCGTCAATCATTTCGTATACCGCGTCTTGATTACCAGGAATCGGATCGGCGGAAAAAATTATCATATCATTTGGTTTTATCTGAATATATTTGTGTTCTCCTGAAGCAATCCTACCTAAAGCGCTACCCGGTTGACCTTGACTACCAGCTACAATTAAAGTAAGGTTTCTCTCCGAGATTTTATCGATTTCTTCTGCTCTTACCAAAACCTCTCTTGGAAAATGCAGATAGCCGAGTTCTGAAGCTACTTGGATATTTTGTTCCATACTACGACCAAAAATTGCAACTTTACGATTGTGTTTGATACTTGCATCAATTGCTTGTTGGATCCTAGAAACATTGGAGGAGAAAGTGGTAATTATTATTCGTCCAGTTGCCACTTGCATTGCCTCATCAAATCTTTCTCTAATAGTAACTTCGGAAAGTGTATTTCCTGGCTTTTCACTCCTTAGGCAATCTGTCATTAAAGCCAAAACACCGCTTCTACCGCATTTTGCTAAAAACTCGACATCCGTAGTACGGCCGTCAATCGGACTAGGATCAAATTTGTAGTCCCCGGTATGAATAATTCTTCCAATTGGAGTAGTTAGAGAAAAACCAAAGGAATCAGGAATTGAGTGGCTTACTCGAAATGGTTCTACTAAAAAGCTTCCTAGTCTATAATTTTTCCCCGGTTCAATTTGAATAAAATGAGTATTTTTCAACTTATCAGCTTCTTTTAGTCTTGCTTTAATTAAACCGATCGTCAGACGGCTAGCGTAAATTGGTACCGAAATTTTATCAATAATATAAGGCAAGGCACCAATATGATCTTCATGGCCATGGGTAATTAGAATCCCTTGGATTTTTTGGCGTTTATCATCTAAATAGGAAGTATCAGGGATTACCATATCTACCCCATAAAGCATTTCTGAAGGAAAGCCCATACCAGCATCTACTAAAACAATATCGTGACCGTATTCATAAACAAACATATTCTTAGTAACCTGACCATTACCCCCGAGAGGGATAAATCTTAGTTTGCCTTTGTTTGATATAGCTTTAAATTTTCTACTCATATTAAAATAAACTGCCTTGTCCACCTTCACCAGAATGCTCTGCTAATTTTGTTGCTTCGTCTGGATTTGAAAGTAAGCCCTGATTTTTTACAAAATCTTCCTCTAATTCTCTCGCAGTGGTATTTGACCTTAGAGCCGCGGCTGGATGGTACATTGGTAAAATCACTCTGTCTTGGTCTTGAAAAGGTTTCCCGTGAACAACTGATATTTTTGCGCCTGGTAAATAACGGGCTAGACTATATCTACCAAGAGTAACGATAACTTTGGGATTAATTGCTTTAAGTTGCTCTTCCAACCAAATACTACAGTTAGCTATTTCAGATAGAGCGGGATCGCGGTTTTCGGGAGGACGATGTTTAACCACATTGGTTATAAAAACTTGATTTCTGCTTAATCCTATTTTAGAAAGCAGTAAGTTAAGATATTTCCCGGCATTTCCAACAAAAGGTCTTCCGAGTTCATCTTCATGTAGTCCTGGTGCTTCCCCAATAAAAACTATTTTTGCTTCTGCGTTACCTTCGCCAGGAACGGAATGGGTAGCCTTTTTGTATAAGTCACAACGTTTACAAATTTTAATCTGCTCTGCAAGGGTTTTTATAGTCCCTTCTTTTTCCATTAAGATTTATTTACAAATTACTGGTTAAATTTATTCTACCTTGATGATCAATTTCTATTACCTTTACTTTTAATTTTTGATCAACTTTTACTTCTTTGTTAATATCTTCAACTCGATAAGAAGCGAGCTGTGAAATATGGACCAAACCCTCTTTACCCGGCAATATTTCGACAAAAGCACCAAAAGGCATTATTCTTTTTACCATTCCCATATATTCTTCACCAGGTTGTACTTCATGGGTAAGCCCCTCTACCCATTTTACCGCTTGGTTTAAAGATTCCTGGGAATTTGAGGTGATTCTTACAGTTCCGTCATCTTCAATATCAATGGCTGCTCCGGTCTCCTCAATAATTCTTTTAATTGTTTTACCGCCGCCACCAATTACCTCGCCGATCTTTTTCACTGGAATTTGGATAACAGTTACTTTCGGTGCATATTTAGAAATTTCTTCTCTTGATTTTGGTAATGCTTTAACAATTTTCTCCAGAATGTTAAGTCTTGCCACCTTTGCTTGAGAAAGAGTCTCTGTAATAATTTTTCCTTCTAACCCATCGTTTTTAACATCCAGTTGAATAGCCGTAATACCTTTTTCTGTACCGGCAATCTTAAAATCCATATCTCCATAAAAATCTTCTAAAGCTTGGATGTCTGTTAAAATCTTATATTTTTCGCCTTCGGTAATTAAACCCATGGCAATACCCGAAACGGGAGAAACTATAGGTACACCAGCATCCATCAGAGCTAGAGTAGCACCGCAAACACTGGCCATCGAAGTTGACCCGGAAGAAGAAAGTACCTCGGAAACTAGTCTAATTGCATAGGGAAATTTTTCCTCATCAGGAATTACAACTCTTAAAGCTTTTTCCGCTAAAGCGCCATGCCCGATTTCCCTTCTTGCCGGAGATCCAGGACGACGTACCTCTCCGGTCGAAAAAGGCGGAAAGGTGTAATGAAGCATGAATCGTTTTGTATCTTCTCCTTCCATACCTTCAATACGTTGTTCAAGTGAAGTAGATCCTAAAGTAGCCACAGTTAGTACTTGGGTATCTCCACGCGTAAAAAAGGCCGCGCCGTGAGTTCTAGGTAAACCCCCAACTTCAATCTCAATTGGTCTAATCTCGTCTAAATTGCGGCCGTCCGGTCGTTTTTCGTGTTCAACAATTCTCTCTCTAACCATCTGTTTAACAGCCGAATCGAAAATTTTACTTATGCCAGTCTTTGTTAGTTTTCCTTCAAATTCGGTATAAAGAGTTTCTTTCATTTCTTCGGCGGAATGTTCGCTGGCGCTTGCTTCTGGATCAAAAAGTATTTCTTTAAAATTTTTAGTAATAAAGGCCTTAATTTCTTTTTCTACACTAACGTCGATTTTTTCGCTGCTACCATTTTCTTTTTCTCTAGGGATTTCCTTTTGGAATAATTTAAGAAGATCAAATACTGGCTTTACATGTTCTCTCGCAAAATCAATTGCTTTTAATACCACTTCTTCTGATATTTCCTTTGCCCCTCCTTCAATCATTACTACTTTTTCTTTGTTAAAGGCAACTGTTAAAGAAAGGTCAGAAAAATCTTCATCTTTTTTAGTGGGGTTTAAAATAAAATCACCCTCACAAAGACCTACTCTAACCCCAACTATTGGGCCATTCCAAGGAATTGGGGAAGTAATCAGAGCAGCACTCGCACCAATTAGCGAAACGATATCAGGATCATTTTCCTGATCATAAGAAAGTACTGTAATTATTACCTGAACTTCATTAAAATAATCTTTTGGAAATAGAGGTCTTATCGATCGATCAATTAATCTTCCATTTAAAATTGCTTCCTCTGAAGGTCGCCCTTCTCTTTTCATAAATCGTGAGCTTGAAATTAACCCCGCTGCATAAAGACGTTCCTCATAATCAACAGCTAGTGGGAAAAAATCTATATCCTCTCTTGGCGGGGCGGTTACTACAGTTACCAAAACCATAGTATCACCGTAACGGGCTAAAACGGCACTATCTGCCTGCCGAGCTACTTTTCCATAGCTTAAAGAAAGATTTCTACCACCCCAATTTATTTCTTTTTGAACAATTTTTTCTTTTTTCTCTTTCATTAGATTTTTTTGTTGTGGTTAAAAGGTTGATATGGGGAGCTGTGGCCTGCGACCAATTAACACAGTCTTCTTGTTAGTTCCGCGGATCACTGATCCCCTATCAAACTTATTTCTAACCATCTAAATTTTAGATTTATATATTCTACTATACAGGTGCAAGTTATTAGAGCGTTTTAGGGTTATTTTATTATTTATGATTTTAAAACAATTAGCAACTACTTTTTTAACGCAACCTCTTCTATATAATTTTATTCCGTTAAGATGCCAAGCGACACTTATTATTTTTCTAACCCTAACTTCTTTAGTATCACTTTATAACGATCCGGGTCTTTCCTAGTAAGATACATTAAAATTCTTCTTCTTTTATTTACCATTTGCAATAAACCCCGCCGCGAATGAATATCTTGTTTATGCCCTTTTAAATGTCCGGTCAACCTCTTTATTCTTTCTGTTAATAAAGCTAGCTGCACCTCGGGACTACCGGTATCACCCTCGTGCTGGGCGTACGTTTTTAGTATTTTTACCTTTTCTTCTTTCTCTAATGCCATAATTTCTTAATTACATCCTGTCAGAGCAGGTTATAATTTCTTAATTACATCCTGTTAAAACAGGTTATAATTTCTTATTCATGTCTAGTTTTAGCTAGATATAATTTTCCGTTAAACCTTCCTTATTTTAAGTATACCAAAATATAGGTTCCCAGTTCAATTAAATTATGAAGTTTGTTTTGAACGGAAAATTTTTGGTGTAACCCATCCTTCTGGTACTCGGGATTTATTCGAAGATTTTTCTGGTACTACAGGTTCATCTTCGCTTTTTATTTCCTCTTTAATACCATTTTTTAGCTTTATACAGAAAGCAGCTGCTTCGAAAGTATTTGGATCAGACACGTTATTAAAATTGTCTGTAGATTCGCGTAATCCCAAAATTAGAAAATCCGCTGCTTCGGGAACTACTAACAACGAAACCTTTTTAACTATTTGGGCAATAATTGAACAAATACTGTCCGCTTTTTCATTAACAAAATTCAGATTTCCAAAATAATTATTAGTATTTTTTCTGTCAATATTTACAATTGCTTTATTTTCGAAAAAGAAACTTTCTGTTTCTTTTACGGAAGATAAGGAAGAAACACCCAAGCATATAACTAAATCGGCTTCCTCCCCCTTATAGGAAAGTTTTACTGCATCAAGATTTACTCTTTTATTTGTCGGACTTATTATAAAATTAAAGTTTTCGCTATCCAAATTGTAGGATACTTTCTCAATATTATTTTTTCTCCAATTGAACGAAACTGCTAGCTTTTTCACCTCTAGTTTATCGCTGATTTTATCCGAGTAAATTCTAAATATTTCTGGGATTTCCCCATTAAAAAAAATTTGAACTTTTTTACCGGCAGAAGAAAGTATTTTTTCTAAAAATAAAGCTCCGGCTAAAATTTCAACTGGATTTTCTAATCCTGCTAATATCAAAATCTTATTAGATTGTTTTATTAAATTTTCTAATGGGGCAAAATCTTCTGGTTTTATTTGCATGTTATTTATATTCAATTTAATGTCCGATAGCAATCATTATATCACCTTTTATAAATGGGAGTTCCTTTTCAAGTACCACGCCAAAATCTTGACCTTCAGAAGCTTCATTAATATTTGTTTCTCGATGTTTCATTGAAACAATTTTACTTCTTCCTAGTTCCTTTTCCCCTCGTTTTACAATAATAATATCGTCCTGGTTTATCCGTCCAGATTTCACTTTGCAGCCGGCAATTTTACCGACCTTTGTAGCAAAAGATTCCAAAACTTCGGCTTCCCCAAGGCTATTTTCTTCAGACTTTTCTCTTTTTAAGGCTTCCAGTCCTTGTCTTAATTCATCTAAAAGTTCATAAATAAGATTGTATCTTCGAATTAACACTTTTTCTTCGCCAGCAAGTTTTTCAACTGCTGGGCTAATATCGACATTAAAACCAATTATAAGTGAGTGTGTAGCAGAGGCTAAAAGAACATCTCCTTCGGTAATTGCTCCCGTTTCAGAAAAGAAAATCTTCAACTGTTTATTTTCACCTCTAAGCTGCTCGATCGTACTGGTGATGGCTTCCAATGAACCAACATAATCTGCCTTGATAATTAAACAAATTTCATTTTCTGGTAAGGCTAATTTTTCTTTAACACTAAGTCTGTTAGGAATTTTTTCATCCGAATCTTTTTCCTGTGTAGATTTTTTAACAGTTTCCCCTACCTTTGGTACTTTTGAAAATCCTAAAACTTCAACAGGTGTGGCTGGTAATGCTTCTTTTAGATTTTTTTTATTCGAATCAAAAAGGGAACGCGCTTTACCAGACGCACTTTCGGTTGAAATAGAATCTCCTACTCTTAAGATACCCTCTTTTACAATAATTCTAGCTGATGGGCCACAGGCCTTATCCATTTTAGCTTCAATTACAATTCCGCTAAAGGGCTTATATTGAGTATCTTCTAATTCCTGCATATCAGCCAGGAGAAGGAGCATTTCGAGTAATTCAGTAATTCCTTGACCTGTTTTAGCTGAAATTTTAACCGCGACTACATCTCCACCATAACCTTCCAATAAAACAGCGTTTTCTGCTAGTTGCTTCTTTACCTTTTCAATATTTGCCCCTGGCAAATCGATTTTATTTATTGCCACTAAAAAAGGTATGTTTGCAGCTTTTATATGAGCAATACTTTCTTTTGTTTGAGGCATTACTCCGTCATCTGCAGCTATAACTAAAATAGCAATATCGGAAGCCTGCCCACCACGAGCCCGCATCGCGGAAAATGCTTCATGACCAGGGGTATCAATAAAGGTGATTTTGCGGTTTTCGTGTTCAATTTGGTAAGAACCAATATGTTGGGTGATTCCACCAAACTCTTTTTCAGCTACATGGCTTTTGCGAATATAATCAAGGAGGCTAGTTTTTCCGTGATCGACATGCCCCAGCACCGCTACCACTGGCGGTCGGTTAATTTTAGAAGGCAGTTTTTTGGACTTTGTCTGTTTTTCTTTTGCCATAAATTTAAATAATTGTCACATGAAGCTAAAAAACTAGGGTGTTTAGTAAGTTCTTTTCTCATTTTTCTTTAGATACTTTTGTTTTCTTCTTAGGTTTCTTTTCAACCGCCTTTTTTTCTTTTACTTCTTGAACCTTGCCCGCCCCTTTAATATCGATGCGCCAACCGGTTAATTTAGCCGCAAGCCGAACATTTTGACCGTCTTTTCCGATAGCTAGGGAAAGCTGGTCTTCCGGTACTTCAACATAAGCAGTTTTGGTTTCTTCATCAACCCGTACTTTTTCAACCTTAGCAGGCGAAAGAGAACTGGCCACGAATTTTGCTGGATCGCTACTATAGGCAACAACATCAATTTTTTCATCTCCCAGCTCTTCTATTACTGCGTGCACTCTTACGCCTTTTTGACCAACACAACTACCAACTGGATCTACTCCAGTTTGTCTACTAGAAACTGCCACTTTACTACGACTCCCAGCCTCTCTAGCAACCCCCTTAATTTCGACAATTCCCGAACCAATTTCTGGAACTTCTAGTTTAAAAAGCCCTTCTACTAATCCCTTATGGGAACGGGAAACGATAATTTCTTTACCACGATGGCCTTCTCCAATACCAACAATATAAAATTTCAACCTACGGTTAAGAAAATATTCCTCTCCTGGCATCCGTTCGTTTGCAGTCATAATACTCTCAGATTTACCTAAATCCACAACAATATTTGGACCTTCAACTCGTTGAATCATTCCATTTACTATATTACCGATCCGCTTTTCATATTCTGAAAAAATCGCGCTTTTCTCTGCTTCGCGAATACGTTGGAGGAGTACTTGTTTAGCGGTTTGAGCAGCAATTCGTCCAAAGCCAGGTGGAGTAACATCTTTTTTATCTTTAAAAATTTTAGTTTCACCGGATTCTGAATCAAGTTCAACATCTACTTCCTCTGTTTCATTACCATAATCTTTTTTATACGCGGCTTTGATTGCATCCTTAACGATAGTTACAACTTCCTCTGGATCAACTCCACGCTCAGCGGCGGCTTGGTTTAGAGCTGCTGCAAATTCTGTTCTTGACGCCACGTTTTTATCCTCCTTACTAAATTATTAAAAAAGTGGGATTTTATTCCCACTCTTAAGTAGATAATTTTATGCCAATACTAGCACTAAAGTAGAACTTGGTCAACCCTGCTACGCTTTAAGCTTTGCTGGGTTGATACCTCGAAGCTTCGTACGAAGTGGTGTCAAGAAGTTTGACAAAAAATAGCTCTTTAGTTAGAATACCTTTCAATTAATCATCTATTCGTCCTATATAAGGAGAGGGGATGGATAAACCTTGCCGTATATGTAAACAACCATCTAACCTTGAGTGTACGGATGGCTTTATATGCTACAGTTGCCGGATTAAGGAGTTGGAGAGTGCCGCCCTAAAGGTAATTACAGGAATCATCCGTACTGGTCAGAGTCTTGTCACGGTGCAGCGACGTGCAACTGATAATCTTCGGCAAGTGCTCGGAGAAAAGGTCCACTAGAGGACTGTTGGTTGTAGCTGCTATATCTTACCTTGGCCAGGCAGTTGCGACCGCTATGTCCTTGGGGCGTGTCTCTTTAGTTGTGATGGCACGGCGGGTCACAGCTGGAGCACGCCCCTCATTTTCTTATTCCAATTCTTTGAGGGATTCTTTTTGCTTGGACGAGAGATTTTTTGGTGTGATTACTTTCACACGAACATATTGATCGCCACGAGCCTGACCATGAACGATTCCTTTTTCTTTAAGTCGCACTTCCGTTCCAGACTGAATTCCTTCAGGGATTTTCAACTTTATTTGTCCATCCAAGGTCAGTACCTCTATAACATCTCCTAATGCGGCTTGGGGAAAGGAGATCTGTTGCTCAAAATAAATATCATATCCAACACGTTTGAACATTTTATGTGGTAAAACCCGAATAGTTAAGTAAAGATCACCATAGCGTCCACCTTTTTCCCCAGCTTCACCAAGAGAAGAAAAGCGAATAGTATCGCCATCATCTACTCCAGCGGGTATTTTAATTTCCCTTTCCATTATTGCCCGAACACGACCAGAACCTTTACACTTTCGGCACTTTTTTTCAATAATACTGCCTTCCCCCTTGCAGTTTGGGCAAACGGAACTTGTCATAAAAGCACCAAAAATGGATTGGGTAGCCCGCTGTACTCGGCCTCCTCCTTGACAAACGGGACAAGTGGTTTGTTTACTGCCTTTTTCTGCACCATCCCCACCACATTCAGGGCACGTTTCGTTACGGGGGATTTCAATTCTTCGCTTTAGACCAAACGCGGCATTTTCAAAAGAAATAGTTATTTCAAAATGCAAATCCTCGCCCTTACTTAGACCTCTTCGAGATTGTCTTTCAAATGGGCTTCTTACACCAAAAAATTCTTCGAAAATATCAAACGGATCTCTAAAACCCCCGAAATCAAAATCAAAAGAAACTCCTGGCCCGTACTGATATTGAAATCCACCACCCGTTTGAGCGCCGCCAGCTTGGAACGCAGTATGACCAAAACGGTCATAAGCCTCCCGCTTTTGGGTGTCAGATAAAACCTGGTATGCTTCGTTTATTTCTTTAAAACGATTCTCGGCACCGGTAGTTTTATCCACATCCGGATGATGCTTCCGAGCCATACCCCTGTAAGCTTTCTTTATTTCATCAGCGGAAGCTGTCTTGCTCACGCCTAAGATTTGGTAGTAATCACGTTTTTCAGCCATAATTCAGAGGTTATTTTAGCAGATTCACCTAAAATTTGCTAACAGTGGTCATTTGAGATAGAAATTTCAAGTTTGGGAAAACACTTTAATTTATCAATAGATTAAAGTCATTTTTTATGAATCGTCTGTATGGAATCCGTATAATGCAAGGATATTTTTGCCGATGTTTACTTTGATTGTATTTATTAACTAGGTACTATTTATTCTTCCTTTTTATCTTTACCCTCATCAACTACTTCTCCCTCAACTGGCTTATCCTTCGATTCGCCGTCACCACTTTCCTCTTTAATTTCTTCTTGAGGAGAGGCTTCGGTTTTGTCGGAGCCTGGAGGAGTTTGGTACATTGAAGAGCCTATTTTTTGTAGGGATTGACCTAGTTCGTCTGTTTCGTTTTTGATTTTTTCCAAGTCATCGCCGGCAATTGCTTCTTTCGCGACTTTCACCTTTTCCTCAACTTCTGTTTTTACATCAGCTGGCAATTTATCTCCCGCATCTTTGATTGATTTTTCAGCTGTGTAAACCAGAGAATCGGCGATGTTGCGCGCTTCAATTAACTCTTTCCTCTTTGCGTCTTCAGCGGCGTTGCTTTCTGCTTCTTTTTGCATTTTTTCGATTTCTTCTTTAGACAATCCTGTTGACCCGGTAATTTTTATTGACTGCTCTTTTCCGGTTGCTTTGTCTTTTGCTTTTACGTTAAGGATTCCGTTTGCGTCAATATCGTATGTTACTTCAACTTGCGGTATACCTCTTGGCGCTGGCGGAATTCCTTCGAGAATGAACCGTCCGAGCGATTTGTTGTCCGCTGCCATTGGCCTCTCGCCTTGCAGGACGTGAATCTCAACACTTGTTTGATTATCGGCTGCTGTTGAAAATATATCTGTCTTTTCTGTCGGAACAGTCGTGTTTCTTGGTATCAACGTAGTCATTACTCCACCAAGTGTTTCAACTCCTAAGGAAAGCGGAGTAACATCAAGCAAAACCATTTCCTTCATTTCTCCGGCGAGAACTGCTCCTTGAATAGCCGCACCAACGGCTACTACTTCATCCGGATTTATTCCTTTGTGCGCTTCTTTTCCAAAGAAACTTTTTACTTTCTCTTGAACTGCCGGCATTCTAGTTTGTCCGCCAACCAAAACGATTTCGTCAATCTTTGAAGGGTCGAGCTTCGCATCTTTTAGTGCTTGTTTTACAGCATCAAAACTTTTTTCGATAAGATCGCCTGTCAAGCTTTCTAGTTTTGACCGAGTTAATTTCATTACCAGGTGTTTTGGCCCAGATGAATCAGCTGTTATAAATGGAATATTAATTTCTGCTTCGGCTGTTGAGGAAAGTTCAATCTTTGCTTTTTCAGCGCTATCGCGTAGCCTCTGCAAGGCTTGTTTATCGCTTGAAAGATCAATTCCCTGCTCTTTTTTGAATTCGTCCATCAAATAGCTTAAAACTTTTTGGTCAAAATCGTCTCCGCCAAGATGTGTATCTCCAGCTGTTGATTTTACTTCGAAAACTCCTTCGCCGATTTCTAGAATTGTAATATCAAAAGTTCCTCCACCAAGATCATAAACTGCTATGGTGTGAGCTTTCTCTTTGTCGAGTCCATAGGCTAGGGCGGCAGCTGTTGGCTCATTGATAATTCTTTTTACCTCAAATCCAGCAATTTCACCAGCTTGTTTTGTTGCCTGACGCTGCGAATCATCGAAATACGCTGGAACAGTGATAACTGCTTCAGTGACTTTTTCCCCTAAGTAACTCTCGGCATCGGTTTTTATTTTCTGCAAAACCATTGCTGAAATCTCCTGAGGGGTATATTCTTTACCACTAACTTCAACAACTGCTATTGCATCTTTACCTTCTTTTATTGTGTAAGGCAACCATTTAATATCGCCTTGAATAGAAGCGTCTTTAAAGCGTCGTCCCATTAGTCGTTTAATTGAGAAAATTGTTCCTTTTGGATTTACAATTTGTTGACGTTTCGCCACTCTACCCACAACATGTTTAACTGGATCTACAACACTAGGAACAATATTTTCCCCTTCAGCGCTGTGAATAATTTTTGGCTGGCCGCCTTCAACAACAGCGACAGCTGAGTTTGTCGTTCCTAAATCTATACCAATAATTTTTCCCACGTTTTTATCCTCCTTTTTTTATATAAATTATTTATTAGATAAAAAGGCAAGGTTCTGGAAGAAATTTGCTATAATCCAAGTTTGTGCAAATTTCGACCAGGTCCTTATAATTTGCCTCTTTAATTTTCAAATACGTAGTTTTTCAAAATTATCCAAAGAACGCTGAATATTAACCACCAAATTATAATATCTGCTATTAAAAACCAAAAGCTAATGTGAAAATTTCCGGTTTCCATTTCTTTAAGGAACGAAAACGGAAATCCCCGTGCTTCGCCTCTAATATAAAAGTAACTTCCTCCGCATACTATAAGTGATATAAGCAATGTCCATAATAAAGAAAAGATTCTTAGCATTTTAATTTAAACCCTTTTACTCACTTTTACTTTCGCCGGACGAATAACTTTCCCTTCTATACAATATCCTTTTTGGACAACTTCAACAATTTTATTATCTAATTCTCCTTTTACTACATCAACCGCTTCGTGAATGGATGGGTTGAAATCGCCTACTGTTTCAATTTCCTCTACACCTTCTTCTTTAAAAACCTTCTTAAATTCTGTTATGGTTAGATTTAATCCTTGTTTTAAATCTTTTTTCTCAATATCAATTTCTTTTTCCAGCCTTTCAAAATTATCAAGAACATCTAGGAACTTGCTTAGGATAATAAATTTCGAAAACTGAATTATTTGTTCTTTATCCGCTTCAATTCTTTTCTGTAAATTAGAATAATCAGCTAAAGCACGCTTCAATTGATGTTCTAAGTTTTTGATTTTTTCCGATTTTTTAGTTACATTCGACACCATAATTACCAATTACTTGTAAGCTCGGTAAGAAGGCCGCCGAAGTAACGTACTGTTGGAATTACTTGCGGGTAGGCCATTCTTGTTGGCCCCAGTACTCCAATTATCCCTGCGTTTTTCTTGCCCGAGCCAAATGGTGAAAAAACAAAACCACAATATTCTAAATATTCACTTCCAAGTTCATCTCCTAAAAGAACGCAGACTGGTTCATTAACTACTGCTCGCTCTAATATTTGGGAAAGCATTTCACTTCGATCCGCCAACATTAAAACAGTTTTCGTTAAATCCATGTCATAAAATTCAGGAATATCTAATATACTGTATGCGCCTGAATTATAAACATCGCCTTCTTCCGTAGCAGCAATTGCCAATGTGCCAGATCGCTCGGCTAATTCTTTAGTAGCTTGTTTTAAAAGGCGGTGTAAGTGAAAGCGGTAATCCCAGAGATTTTCTTTTACTGTAACTTCGTCTTTAACTGGCACTGCTTGTTCCTTCATTAGCTCGTTAATATAAAATTTTAAGCCTTGGGACGTTGGGATTCGGCCAGCACTGGTATGAGGTTGTTTTAAAAACCCTTCCTTAGTAAGATGGGCCATCTCGTTGCGAACTGTTGCCGGGGATACTCCGAGAGACTGTTTTGCGACAATATTTTCACTTCCTACCGGTGCAGCAGTGGTAATGTATTCTTCAATGATTGATCGTAGAAGATCTTTTTGTCTATCCGATAATTGTGCCATACCTACTGTCCTTTGAATTTCGGCTCACCCTAAACCTAAAAATATGTTAACGATTTAAGGTAGCAACAATGTAGCACGAGTGCTAAGTCTTGTCAAGAGGAACCTACGGGGATCAGTCCAAAAGAGTAATTTTTGCTTTTTGTGTTTGTGTTCCCATTTAATTAAGGAGCTTAAAACTGGAGAGGATCTCTTTTGCTGTTTTATATTCTGGGGAATTTAAAAAGTAATCTTTAGCAACATTCTTGCCAAAACCCATCGACACCACGAAGTTTATTTCAGATAAATTATCGTTCGGTTTTACATTCAATGGGACAACCCCTTCCATACAATAATAATTTGGATCAGTGTCAATATAAGCATCCTTTACTTCATTCCTAGAAACACTCCCCTCAATAGTTATATAAAATGCTTGACTATTTATAAGAATTTTCTCCGATCCAATAATAAGATCTGGTGGCGGGGTTGGATCAGGACAACCTCCACCAATACCACCCGGTATTTCCGATAAAGTGGCCGTAAAAGAATTCGTTCCTTGAATAAGATAGTAATGGCCCCCTGAATGTGTGGTTTTTGAATCGTCTTCGGTCACCGACCAGTCTGATGGATAGCTAAGGGTAAACGTATGAGAATGTTCCTTTATGGCAACTTCATCAAAAACACTATCATAAAAGATACCTGAAAATTCTTTCAGAGTCGTTGTTTTTTTAGTAGAAGGTGTAGAAGATTTGATTTTATTTGAAACTACTGGAACGCTATTTGTCGATTCCTTTGGTTTATTAAGATACAAAAAAGCTGCTGTCAACCCCACAAGTAAAATCACTCCAATAATTATTCCTAACAAAAAGGTTTTCCGATTTATTCCTGACTTTGGTTGTAAATTTGGTTGGGTATTAATATTAATTTCTGGCATATGTTTAAATTATCCCATCTGCCAAAACATTCTGCAACTAATTGTACTGGTCACATACATTTCGGACTTTGGATAAATTTCCTCAAGTAACCCTCTGGCGTCTCAAGCTTCAGAGCATGATGAGGTCTTCTTGTATTATACCAGTTTAGATAGTTAGTCAGTTTTTGA